>ERZ1673736.72-NODE-72-length-149006-cov-10.512914_pt1 | contig 149006 bp, 80 predicted proteins | sample MGYA00580212_ERZ1673736 | MGnify/ENA primary metagenome ERZ1673736 (study PRJEB41218, sample SAMN15661752) | gut metagenome | host: Homo sapiens | place: Canada: London | collected 2015-08-20/2019-03-30 | study: EMG produced TPA metagenomics assembly of...
CCACTCTGTGCGGTTGAGCAGTGAGGAAAATGAAAAATTCCTCACGATGTTTGAGCAATCGGGTATGAAGAACAAGGCCGAATTTATCTTTGCACGCATCTTCGGCTGAGAGTTCAAGGTGGTGAAAATTGATAAGGAAGCGCAGGAATACTACGCCCAACTCACAGCTTTCTATCAGCAATTCCGCAGGATAGGAAACAATTATAACCAATGTGTAAAGACTATCCACACTATTTACGGGGAGAAGAAATCGCTTGCGTTTCTCTATAAACTCGCCGAAGAAACCCGTAAACTGGAAGAAATATGCAGGCAGGTTATCGAGCTTACAAAGCGGTACGAGAAAGAGTATCTCACTAAAAAGGAATAGCAGTTAGTATTACATTGGATTTTGTTGTTCTAAATCCATAAAAATGACTATCTTTGTATTAACAGTTCTTTTTACAAATAAAATAGGAAACAATGGCAAATATTAGATTAAATATACTTCCCATAAAAAATAAACAGTTTTCTTTTAAAGTCTATCGAAAATTGAAATTAGAAGGAGATAAGAAAGAAGATAATACTTGGCTGTATAATTTACCTCAAGACATGGATATAAATGAGTATAGATCATATTGGATTTCGTTTATACCCAAAAATGAATTTGAAGAATATATTGTTGACTCAAATATGTCTATTGGTTTATCAAAAAAATACATATTTGAACAACTAGTAAAAGCTTTAAATGTTAATAAGCCAAAATTCGAATTTAAGGTAAAAAGATTGTTTACAGACTGTTTTGTAGATTTTATAATCAATAAATACGAAAAAGGAAACAAGATAATATATATGTGTCCATATTATTTAGAAGAACAAAATACATATGGATTTATTATTGATTTTAAATTTTCGAAGAACATTGATGTCCTATTTGATAAAGAAGTTCAGAAATTAAGTTTAAGTCTGGATGTCAATGGACGCAGTAATAAAAATTATTACTCAGATAAATTTAGAATTGTTCAAAACTTTATAACGGAAGTCTATGAGGGTATACAAAATATAGGTACTGAAGATGAGCCTATAGAAATAAGTCCTAACTTAGTTGAAACAACAGTCTTTCATTTGAATAAAAAAGAATATATTTTTAGTAATAATAATATATCAAGCTCTCAATTTCAAGGGATAAGAAATTATGGCGCATATAAAAATATTTCTAAAGAAGTAACATTCGCTTTTATTTTTGAAGATAGATTTAGATCATTTGCAAATGAATTATATTTGAGTTTAACGGGAAAATTGAATCCCGGTACCTTTCCTGGATTGGAACAAATGTTCAATATAAATATAAATACAAAGAATGTTAATCAAATAAAATTGGCGAATTATTCGTTAGAAGCGATGTCACAAGCTATAAATGAAGTGAAAACTTTGCAGAATAATAATCCAGAGAGAAAGGTTGTCGGTATTTATATAGAGGATTGTGCTGTTGATAGCGAAGATTTACCAGCATCTAATAATTATTATTATTTGAAATATCATTTTATTAAAAACAATCTACCTTTGCAAGTTGTAAATTATAGGAAATTAGGAGAACGTAACTCTTTAAAATGGTCTACATCAAACTTAGCTTTGGCAATGTTTGCCAAAATAGGAGGAATTCCTTGGATTGTTAAACCTAGTAACAAGAACTGTTTAATATTGGGCATTGGTAGTTCTCATAAAAAAAACAAAGAAACTGGTGAAATTTCTAAATATTTTGCATATACAGTATGTTTAGATTCTAGTGGCTTGTATAAAGCATTGGAGGTTTTGGCTGAAGAGGAGTCAGAAATTACTTATCTGGAAAAGTTGACAAATAATTTGATAACAATACTGAAGGAACAAAAAGCGAACTATGAAACATGTGTATTGCATTTACCATTTAAAATTAAAAAGAAAGAGATTATTGCAATTTCTAATGCCATAAAACAAATAAAAGATATTGAATTAGTTGTCGTTAAGATAAATATTGATAATAAATATTTTGGTTACAGCTTTCATAATACATTAGTTCCTTATGAAAGTAGTTTTGTCAAACTTTCAAAAGATGAATACCTTGTATGGTTTGAAGGATTGTTGTATGGAAAAGAAGTTGTTGACAAAAGGTTGTCCAATCCCGTCCATATCAAATTTCTAAATATAAATAATAGAAAAGACTTTGATGAACAAGCATACTTACAGGATATTTTAAATCTGTCTGGAGCTAACTGGAGAGGATTTAATGCAAAATCAATTCCAATTTCAATATACTATTCACAAATTATAGCAAAATATACTGAAGCTTTTGAAAACATATCTGGATATGAAGAAGGAGCTATATCGAATAATAAGCCATGGTTTTTATAAATATATATAATTATGGAAATAAAAGGTGATGATTTACTATTTTTATTTGGAGCAGGAGCCAGTGTTGATGCTGGGATTCCAATGTCAAACGCTATGGTCCAAAGAATAGAAGAATTGATAGTCCAACATGAGGATTGGAAGCCATATAGAGATTTATATTACTATTTAAAAAGTAGTATTAACTATTCAGATGGCATATTAGGACGATTTGATGAGCCATTTAATGTTGAAAGATTATTAGTTGTTATTACAGAAATTGAAAAGAGAGAGAGTAATATAATGTATCCATTTATCGGAACATGGAATATTAGATTACTTGATCTAGCTGAAAATAATTTTGATTGTATTAAACGCTTTCATAAGTTGATAAGAAGACAGCTCAATAAATGGGTAGGATTAAGAAATTATGATGCAGCCAGTTATTGGCAGTCTTTCATATCTCTATCAACTGATATTGGACAACTCATGAAAGTTTTTACACTGAATTATGATTTATGTTTTGAGAATATTGTTGGAAAAGAGAAAATTATTGAACGAGGCTTTACTCAAGAAACACATGAATGGCATTCTTCTAATTTTGACAACACATCTGGTAAACATTATAATTTGTATAAACTGCACGGTTCTATTAATTGGTATATAGTTAATGATAAATTACATCAAAGTGAGAAAATAGAAGAGGATCCAGAATTAATATTTGGTATTCAACACAAAATGACATCGGTTGACCCCTATTTTTACTATTCATCTATTTTAAGAATAGCTTGTCATGATGAAGCAAAATTAATAGTTGTCATAGGTTATTCTTATGCTGATGAATATGTAAATATTATTATTTCCCAAGCACTTAATATGAGAAGTGAATTGAGGGTTATCAATGTCGCTCCTTTTAATATAAGTGAAGATGCTGAAAAAAAAAGGATAGCCGAGCGCCTAAAATTAAAAAATTTGGAACAACTGATTGTAGTCAATGCTACAGCCAAGGATTTTATGACAAAAACGATGAATAAAGATTTCTTTGTTAAACAGATAAAAGAACCTGAAGGATCTCCATTTGATTAGAATCATTTACATTAAAACAGATTTCTATAATTTATTGATAACAAATAAGACGAAGATAAATTCATGGGATTATAAATATAGAGTAATCTGTATATAGCAAAAAAAGTTCATTGATATTCAATGTCTTTTGTTTTTTGTGAAACTCCAATGGGCAAATGAATAGCTATATATATGAGTTCGAAAAAATCTATTTTCTACTTGTAAAATCAAAATAAAACTGTATCAGTTTATAACTAAAATCAGTGACAACGGTGTGAATAATGATGAAAAGCATTAGAAACCAGCACTCTAAGCTCTGAAAGGTAGAGTATAAGCAAGAAGTAAAAAGTCTGGGAGTGAGTCCCTGAAGGTGTCTGTTCACCCGATACAGTATATTGACCTTATTATTTATGGCACATATTACGGAGATATTATACCATTGGCTACTCAACCGTTGAGCAGTCACCCCCAAAAGGCAGAAAACGCAAAATTGAGATAATAAACAGATAGAATACTCTTCACGACTATTCTATAACAAATACATAAATAAGTTATACCTTATATTTTTTAAGATATTAATAATCAGATTTATGCAAAAATAAATGACTGTATATTTTGTTATATTCCAAATATTGCCTACATTTGTATATGAGTTATTTGAAACTATGCAAAGCAATGTAACGCGAAGCTAAACTTTCATCACTAAATCGTTACCTGCATCTTTTAAATACTGTAGTTGTCTTCTGATTTATAGCAAATTACAACAAATAGCTTTGTTTCACAGCATGAAACTACTGGTTTCAAGTAATGAAACTGTCAGTTTCACGCCGGGAAACTAATTGCCGCCTATTGCACTTTAAAGATAATAAGGCGGGCTATCATTTCTTAATCTATTTATAAGCTGTCTGATATCGGGTTGTGCTTTTGAGTTTCTTTCCGGGAACATCGTGCAGCTTCGGACGGGTTGGACGTATATTATAGGTATTCATCCACTTTTCAAGGACATCACGAAGTTTTTGCAGTTCCTGGCTATAGGCATTTTCCATGATCAGGTTTCTCATTTCTCCTCTGTCATGCTGCATATCAAACAGTTGCTCACGATATTTTCCTTTATCATAAAGCACATATTTGTAGCGCTCAGTGCGTACTACCCAGCCTCTTGTCTTGCTGCCGTCAAACCGTGTTTCGGTGATGATGTATTCCTGATGCAAGGCCTGTGGATTACCTTCTTCCACAACTTTCCGGAAAGACTTTCCGGCTGCTCCTTCCGGCATCTTGGCACCTGCCCAGTCGCATACGGAAGCGAAGAAATCTATACCGTTGCTGATAAGTTGAGGCAATACTTTGCCTGCATTCTTCTTGCCGGGCAGGGTTACGATAAGAGGAATGTTGATAACTTCTTCATATAAAGCAGATTTCTGGTTCCAATGGTGAGCCCCTATACCATCTCCGTGGTCACTGGAGAAGATCACTACTGTATTCTTCCAAAGATCGTTCTTATCAATGGCATCAATAATTTTTCCGATCTCCTTATCTACTTTTTCTACCAAACGATAATAGGTATAACGGTACATACGCCAGTCTTCGGGAGTAAAACCGGCAGTCGGATATACATTATAGTTGTTTGCCCTTTCGCTTTCAATGACATCGGCATCGTAAGGATTCTTGGCGAAATTGGCAGGTACTCCCGGGCAGTCCCGTATATCAGGCGTATCGATATTTCCATAAGGGAAGTTTTGGCTCCGTGCGTATTCGCAGATATTGTGTGGATTGTCATAAGAAGCTACCAGGAAAAAAGGCTTTTTATGTTTGCGTGAGAGGTATTCGGCGCAGGCTTCCGCCAGTCCGTCGTCACTATGTTTGTAAATGTTGTCGAAGCCGTATTCTTTGTCGGGGACATCAAGAAGAGGAAGATGCCATTTACCGCCATAAGCACAATCATATCCGGCATTCTTTATCAAGGTGCCTAATGTCTGTGTCCTGAGCGAGTCGGGTATCGGTGAACCATTGACTGACAGTCCTACTGCATCCGGATAATGCCCCGTAAACATGGCTCCACGTGAAGGACCGCTGAGCGGAGCGGTGCAATAAGCATTATTGAACATTACACCGGCGGCTGCCAATCGGTCGAGATTGGGAGTGTGCAGGTCCGGATTTCCGGCACAACTCATGGCGCTGGCTGTCTGTTGATCCGTGAATATATAGATGATATTGGGACGTTCGGCCGCAGAAGCCGCAGAAGAGCATAGCAAAGAAAAAAATGCCAGATGCTTCATTGGAATTTGTTTTACCATATTAGTAACTTTCATGATTTAATATTCGGTTTTATATTTCAGGTTTCGGTAAGGAATCAACCAGTCTTTTCTCTATTCTCTTTCCGCCTACCTGATCGACGATAGTCGTAGCACCCTTATTCGAATTATAGTTGAAGTCCAGTGAAGCACCGTTCTGCGTATTCTCTATGTGCAGGAACGCTTTGCCTTCACTATCCAGATTACATTCAATAACCCATCCTTCTACTGTAATGCGATTTCCCTGATGATTTATCACGGCATCGGCACGGTTGTTTCCATGTACATCGATTATATTGAGAAAAAACACTTTATTGCAAGGAGTTGTCGTTGCCGTAAAATGATAATGATTAGCAAGAGCCTTGCCAAGACGCTTTTTCCAGTCAAGGGCGGCTACAAAGAATGTATCCGTTTGTGCATAAGTCATCTCCTGTGAAGAATATAAATGAGCTATCGATATTCCATCCGCTTTATTCTTACCCAGGATGCGCAATCCTCCTTCTTCCTTACCCACCTCCATAGGCAGTTCCACCGTATGTAGCAGATAGTTCCATTCTACCGGTTCTTTACCGGCCAGTTCATCGTAAACAACAAACAAACCCGAGCGTCCGAGCTGAACGATATGTCTTCGGAAGAATTCCAGCTTATTTTCATCCCAACCTTTCTCCGGTGTAAATTGAGTGCCGGATAAACGTCCGCGTTCCAGCCACAACGGAGAAACTACTTTCCCATAGGCGTTGGAGGCATCGCCTACAACGTAAGAGATTTCTTCACCTTCATAGTAGCGGGGAATCCAACCATAGCCTTCTGTTCCTATCTTCTGACCCATACCGTTTACTAATATGGAGTTATGGGCACGGGTATTCCGGTAGGCATACATACAATGATCATCTGTAAATCCGGTACGATGTCCGCTGCTATAAAAGATAGCCTTACCCCCAAAGAAGGTGTTGAAAGCATTTTGATTGGCCAGGGCATGGGATGTGGAACCATAAGGGCTGCTTCGGAAAGAAAGCATGGCATTGTTGGCATGATGCCCTATATCGGTATTCATCAGGGCAGTACCTGCTTGTTTGAAGACTTTGGCTTCCGGTAGTTCCGACAGATGTTTGCTATAAGCAGGCCTTTCCTTCGGGGTTGTGCAGCGATACCAGGTCAAATCTGCCGGTTTGGTTTCGAAAGCCTTCGACAGGATGTCAGGGTCTTCCTGCATAATTTCGTGTACATAAGCAGCTGCCCACGGATTGTTACATTCGCGTGCCAGGGCATCGGCATATCCTACGCGCCCTCCATTCGGGCTGCGTTGTCCTTCATGTGAGTTGCCATGACCTCCGGATTTGGAGAAGGGAGGTTGCTGATAGATAACATATAAGGCATTGTTGTTATACCACGGATCTGCAAAGAAGTTGAAGCCGGATATGCGTGAGAAAAAGGCCGGCACTTCTATCAAGGTACGTATATTTACATGGAAATAGGCATCTCCATTGTGCCAGCCACCATCCTTATGCAGGCCCGGAAGGCGTGAAATCCATTCATTATAACAGTAATCTGTCCATACGGACGCTTCCGGTATTTCACCGACCGTAGCGAATGCCGCCATCGTCAGGATACGGAAAGTCATCTGCCACACATGGTTGTCTGCAATACGGTTCTCCAGATGGTTCACGTATTCATTATAGAACTTGTCTCCAATTTTGCGGATGTTATCCAACAGCAGTTGTTTCTCTTCCGGTGACAGTAAATTATAAAATCCGTCATACGCGGATGTACTCATCGATAATAGGGTGGACAGGTTAAAGTCGCCTGCAAAGTATTTGCTTTTTTGCCAGGAAAGAATTTCACTCAGGCGGTTAATGCCTTCCCGATAATACTTCTCGTCTTTTGTCAGCAAATAAGCACGGACCAATGCTTCCACGTTGGCCTCTTCTCTGTCTACAATCTTACGGCTCTCGCGGATGAGGGCTGATTTACGTTGCACAATGTTGGTCAACGTAACTACATTCGTTGTATCTATCTCTTCCTGAAGATGCTTCAACGGACGGGAAATGCATTGGGAAGCCTTGTCCATATAAGCCCGGGCTTCCGGATTATTTTTATTTTTCGCTATAATCTTTTCCCAGTCAGCTGCATCCAGCAACACACGCGGGTGATGGGAAGGATATTCTGCCAGGACTTTTTCCAAAGTCGGCGGATTGAATTCCGGTGTATCTTTATCTATATAGAATTGGTAAACCGGCGACCATTCTTCAGTACCTTCGGGGGTAACATAAGCATGTTGCCAATACCATTTCCCTTGTGCCAGGCGTTGGAAAGGATTGAAGAAAGCCCAGGCACGTTCACCGGTAAGGACATCTTTCCGGAAATTCTTGTCTTGGGAGATACGAATCCGGTAAACTACTTTTGGCTTTTCATCTACTTGTCCCGGAACTCCATCCAGCACCGGACCTAAATGAGGGAATTTGTCCGGCCACATGAAACGAGGTGGATTCACCTTGACGTATGTGCCATCGGCAGGAGAGGGAGTTGCGCGGACTTCATGCATCAATGTTTCTTCGGAAACCTTTATCACGGCAGGTTGCTCGGAACTGCCACATGCCATTAACAGGCAGAGGGCCGATAAGCCCAATACTATCTTTTTCATCTCAGAATCTTATTTTTGTTTTTTGAAGGTAACCAGCTCCTTCAAGCTAACTGTCTTATTATTAACCAAAGGATGTGCCCAGAAGCCGATAAACGTAATGTATCCCATGAAAATCAGAATAAGCAACATTCCCGTTCGCAACGAAGTGGCGTCGGATACCAGGCTGACGAGCAGCGGACCACCTGCACCTCCCACTATTCCGGAACAAAGGATGCCTGCAAAAGAACCGTGATTCTGGGTTACTGTATTCAGGGCAAGTGAAAATACTATGGAGTACATCATGGAGATACAAAAGCCTATTGCAGGAAAAGCCCACACCGCTATTTCCGCAGAGCCGAATAATGCAATTAACAGCAAACTCATGGAAAGTATGCCCGATATTTGCAGCAAACGCTTACTGTCTATCAACTTCAGCAGGAACATGCCAAACAAACATCCGACAGTCATTGAACCCCAGAAATAACTGATGCTTTGCGCACCCACGGTCTTCGGATCAATGCCATGATACTGCTCCAGAAAAGTACTCATAAAAATAGAAACTCCCTGTTCCGTACTGACATAACAAAAGATTCCCAGAAAGAAAAGCCATACATATCTTTGACGGAACAATTTCTTGTAGGAAGCCGAAGAACCGCTGCGTTCATCATCTTTCAGTTCAATACGCGGGAAGTGGACCAACGACACAATGAGCAGCATAATCAGCAATAACACTGTGAATACCCAATAAAGGGAAACCCAGGGAAGAGTGACCGGAGTGATGTCCGCCAAAATATCAAGCAGGAAATTCTTTCCCGGCTGATAGACTCCCGGGGCCAGCGCATGTATTAACCAAGTATAAACCAAAGGACTGATAAACGATGCTACTCCAAACACAAACTGTGCCAATTCGGCTATGAATGCATAGTTCTCTTCTCCACCGACAACACGCTGCAAAGGGTTAATTACGGTCTGTAACATGGCCATTCCCAAGCCGATAATAAAGGAAGACACCAGTAATATCAAATAGAACGGGAAACATGCAAACAAGACGGTTCCGATAAATGGCATAAGGAAACCGGTAAACAGCACCGGCTTTTCTCCATATTTATCTATCAATATGCCTGCCGGTATCGACATGATGGCATAAGCCAGGAAGAAGGAAGTCGGGATAAATCCCGCCATTGCCAGATCCTTCAGTTCAAAGTTATGGATAATGTCAGGAATTAACGGTCCGAGAATGTTTGTAATGAATGAAATGGTAAACCAGAACATCATGATCAATGCCAGCATACCCCATTTCTTGTTATTTTTCATAATAATTCGTTTGTTTATAGAATTAGTGATGCTGCACCGATAAGACCGGCTTTATTGCCCAATTCGGCTGCTACAATCTTGGTATTCAGGGCACAGTCTGCTATTACGTGCTTTTTGACTACCGCCCTTATTTTCTCTAAATAGAAACTGCCGGATTCTGCAACACCTCCTCCTATCACAATCCGTTGGGGACTGAAGATATTGATAAAGCCGGCAATTCCTCTGCCCAAATAGTAAAAGTGTTCGTTCATGCACTCGACAGCGAGCGGGAAATTTTCATGATACAGGCGAACAATCAATTCCCCGTTTATCTCCGTATCAAAACTTAAATTCTGCTCTTTCGCCAATGCACTAAAACGTCTTGTCAAGGCGGCAGTCGAAGCATAATGTTCCAGGCAGCCGATTGCCCCGCAGGCACAACGTTCACCGTTGGCAATCAACGGTACATGCCCCAACTCCGTACCCCGGTTAGCATATCCATTGAACAATTTACCATCAATGATGACAGCTCCGCCGATACCGGTTCCTATAGTCAGAAACACCACATGAGTGCAACCTCTTCCTGCACCATATTTCGTTTCTCCCAGTCCCATCAGATTGGCATCATTTCCAACAACTACCGGTAAACTCATCTGTTTCTCCATAAGGGAGGCTACATCTATGTTTTCCCAGCCGACAATATTTTCCGCACCTCCCAGTACGATACGATTTGTTTCATCTACAATTCCCGGTGTACCGAGCCCTATGCCCAGTACGGTCCAGTTCTGTTTTGCGGCTTCATCTTTCAGCAAGGTGGCAGCCTTTATTAGTTGTTCCATCACTTTTGCAGCCGAAACAGAAGCAAAAGAGGGTAATTTTCCCTCAAAGAAAGAATTACCCGCTTTATCTACCAAAGCATATTTTATAGATGTACCACCTAAATCAATGCCAATTGCGTATTCCATAATTTATTACATCAAATAAGGAAACATTATGTTCTTTCCACCCATATAGGAGAGCTCCATGCCCATTGCTGGTCACGCTGGCGAACTCTGATATAGTAATAGTCCGTATCTCTTTCGGGTTCAGTGTCTTCCATATAATGTTCAACCATAAAGCAACTTTCCGGCATTGCACGGTTGAATAGGATAGCCTCACTAAGCCATCCGATCATGAAATGGGAGCGGGAACCTTCCAGAAGTTCGCCCAGTGAATGTTCAAACTTCTTGCCGTTGAACTCTGCCGTAATCATACCGTCTTTAGGCATAGTGACATCCAGAATGACGGCCTGCATGGCGGGAGTGGTGGTATTCGGATTCTTGGAACTGTACATGTCCAACTCCGTATCCTTGTCCGTAACAGACACAATACGGTTCACCTTTGTCTCAAACTCGGGTTCTCCCGGTTGCGGAGAAGTGAAGGCAGCGCCACGGAAGCAAGGTTCCACAGCATTGATAGTTCCTTTGCTGATAGATAGTTTACCTTGCCAATGTACATACTGCTCTTCACGGTTCCATCCAAAATCAATCTTTACCTTACAACGTACCATGTCTCCTTCCGGCATTTCGGGCAACAACGGACCACTTAAACGGGCTATGCATTTCCGATTCTTGACAATGTCTATGTAATCGATGCAACTGCCGCCTTCCACATTCAAATAAATACGGCGACTGTTACCCCGTACCACATCGCCCGGAAAAGCGTCGTTCAGACGAAAATCTATATTGATCTTATCACCGGTAGCGCAACAAACGTGACGGTTCTTCATTGCATCCCAGATCTTATCACGGGTCAATGACTCTGCCAGTACGCCTATACGCCCATCGCCATAACTGCCCGGATATCCGGCGTGCTGATCTGTAGAGCCCATAATACCGAATTTCTTGCCTTGCTCCAATCCACACTGAATTGTACCTTCCCATTGGCGAGGTCCCATATCGTGCAGATAATTATAATCACCCTGATCGCTCTCAGCCAATCCGTGGCGGGAATACATCTCTACGAACGGAGTCTGGTCTCCTTCCGTAAAGAAGTTCCAGTTATATCCGCGATAGCCCGTCTGGTAACCCATGTGATGCGGAGTTATAAATACTTTATGTCCGCGGGCTTTTTGTTTCCAGTCTTCAATGGAGGTACATTCTACCAACGGCGCATCCAGGTCATAGTTCAGGGCCACATGATCTCCATGTTCCATGCTGTGTGCCTCATAACCTACAAAGGCAAGAAATTCTCCTTCCTTATTGTACTCATTGGTCATGGCTACGTATTTCTCATAGCCTCCCTCGCGCAAACGCTTGAAAGCACCGGTATGATAATCAATCACCCACTTCAGGCGAGGATCATCTGCCCCGGGTATGTCAGGCCACATGGCATGTGGAGTGACAGATACAAAATCCAATTGCCCCTTGGCGGCTTCGAACGCAGAACGCATGTCGCCATGACCGTAGGTTATGTTACAGTGGTTATGCAAGTCTCCCCAGAAATATTTCAGATTACTGGCAGAGGGCATAATTTTCTTTCCTGCGGCAGTTCCGCGTTGGCATGCGGACAATAAGCTACCGGAAACTGCTAATCCGAGGAAGGACCAGCTTGTATTTTTTAAAAAACTTCTTCTATTCATGGTATTCATTTAGATTATCTATTTTTCATCAATCGTCTGTCACCTTTGAACAGCTCATTTACCTTTTCATCCGGATCATCATCCTTATACTGCTTTTGGGTTTCTTTCAGCAGTGACATCAGTTCTGTCCGCTTGTCGGCATACTCTGGTTTGTCAAACACATTATTCAATTCATTCGGATCATTCTTCAAATCGTACATTTCCCACTCGTCCACATCATTATAGAAGTGAATCAGTTTAAAATCAGCTGTACGAATACCATAATGTCTTTTAACCGAATGTTCCGCCGGATACTCATAATAGTGGTAATAGGCGGCTTTTCTCCAGTCTGCCGGTACTTTTCCCTCATTATCCAAAATCGGTTTGAGCGACTGGCCTTGAATATCGGCGGGTATGTCTACTCCGGCAAAATCCAACAAAGTGGGAGCAAAATCTACATTCATGGCAATGGCATTCGAAACACTTCCGCTCTTGATAGCCTTCGGGTAGCGGATGACCAGTGGCATACGCTGACATTCCTCATACATGAAGCGTTTATCGAACCAACCATGTTCGCCCAGGAAGAAACCCTGATCCGAAGTGTAGATAATGATTGTATTGTCCAACTCACCGATTTTTTCCAGATAACTGAGTAACCGCCCTATATTTTCATCCACAGCAACAATTGTAGCCAGGTAATCCCGCATATATTGCTGATACTTCCAGCTGATCAACTCTTTACCTTCCAGTTTACCACTGCGATACTCGGCAATGCGCTGGGCATATACTGAATCCCATTTATTCTGCACATCAGCCGGCATACGTTTGTAGACCTGATAGAGGCGATTGGTCGTATCTTTCAACATTTCTTCACGAGTCAGCAGTTTCAGGTCCCAATCATTGGTCAATGTATGTTCAATAGACATATCCTGTTCCCTGGCAGCGGAACCTCTTCCTTCATACGTATCGAAGAGTGTGGCCGGTTCAGGAAAAACGGTATTGTTGAACATACCCAAGTGGCGGGGGGCAGGCATCCAGTTACGATGCGGAGCTTTCTGATGGTACATCATGCAGAAAGGCTTGCTTTTATCTCTGTGTTCCAGATACTCAATGGCCTTATCCGTGATAATATCGGTAGCATAACCCTGTTCTACAATCTGCTTTCCGTTCTCATTGAAATCGGGATTATAATAATCCCCTTGTTCATGTTGTCCGGTCAAGATGCACCAATAATCAAATCCCTGAGGTTCAGTAATCAGATGCCATTTACCGATAATCGAAGTTTGGTAGCCTGCCGACTGTAATAATTTGGGAAAGGTCTGTTGGTTGCCGTCGAAAGTACTGGCATTATCAGTGAATCCATTGATGTGGCTGAATTTGCCCGTCAAGATACAAGCTCTTGACGGACCGGATAAAGCATTGACCGCATAGCAATTGTCCATACGAATACCTTCATTGGCAATCCGATCCATATTGGGAGTTTGCAAAAGGCGTCCACCGTAGCATGACATAGCCTGCGTAGTATGGTCGTCTGTCATCATAAAGATAATGTTCGGACGTTTCACTTCTTCTTTGGCCTTATTGGAGCTGCAAGCGGAGACTCCGATGGCAGTGAGAGGCAAAAATAAGTATGATAAGCGATTCATAATAAAAGTCTTCTTATAGTTTATACTCCAATTGACGTTTCTTTCCATCAACAGATATTTCTATCTTCACTCCATTCTCATCAAACTTCTTATTCAGGAATTTAGCCTTGAATGCAGGAAAAGAAGCTGCATTTTTCGAAGGATAGATAATGGTTATGTAGCGTACAGCTTCCGAATCCTTTTTGTCCACATCAAAAGAAACCGAAGTACGGGGTACACGTACGCGATAAGCAGTTGAACGCCATCCTTCTTTTTCTCTTATCGAAGCTTCCTTTTCGGCAAAACATTGTAGCTTCATATTGCTTGGCCCGTCATAAGCGGTGGTCAGAATATGGTTCTTTCCATCCACATTTACAGTACCTTCACATAAATGATAGTTCAGATTCACTGTTCCTTTTGCATCTCCCACAGCCTCATCGACAATGACAAAATAAGATTGGTCTACAAAGAAGACAGAACGTCTGTGCTTCAAACCCTCATAATGAGGATTCTCTGTCACCAGGATTTGTTCATTACCTTCGGGTTGCCAAAGTTTAGTAACGGATTGTGTGGTCTGCAAGTTTTTCTCATCCAGTGTCAGGGTATTATGTGAACTTGTCCGGCGGAACCAGTTGCGAAGTTTCATCACTTCATCATCACCGGCATAGACGTATGAACCGCTATCCGGAAAGAGATTCCGACCATTGAACCAAAGCTCAAAAGTTCCGTTATCCGGTTGACAGTGCCACTCACCTTTGGGACCGGCCTTTACCACCATTACAGTAGCATCTTGTTTCCAGCCATTTCTGAAAGTAAAGAAACCGGAAGTCAAGGCTCCGTGAGAAAGGTTGGGTAGGGGGGAACCTTCACGACCTTCAGTAGCATAATAACGAATCCAGTCGCAATCCGGAAACAGTTTGAGCCAGTCTTGATAATTGCGGACTTCTGCCGGGCGGTCTCCCAGTTTCGCATCACTGAAACAAGGATTACTGTAATCCGGGAAACAGATATTAGAGTAGAACTCAATCATATTTTTCACAGTATTCACGTATTCGGCAGGAAATTCCTGACGGAAACCATTGACGTCTGCCATACGCAGGGCCTTGCAGAAGATATTGATTGCCGCCAAATGATAGTGCGGGTCCAGTTCATATTGACCGCCGTCCGGGTAAACCTGTTTTTTTATTTCACGGTTCAAAATGCTTATCCCACTCTCTCTCCATCCGGTTGCCTCTTTAAATTCAGGGAAAAATGCACCTGCATAGACCATACGCTGTGCTTCGAACAACAGATGGTTGCCTTGATCGGAGTAATTGCCCAGAATGTGTAAGGCATGCCGATGGTAATTAATGAGGAACTCGGTCAGGAACTCCGGAGTAAAAGCCTGTGAGGGAATAAACAATAGAAATTGCAGTGTCTGATCCTGCAAACGGTTACTTACTTCCAGCGGACGCCATGCAAAGCGTACATTCTCAGCATTTCCTTTTACTTCACCTGCACTAACAAGTTCGTATTCTTCTTTCTCTACGGTTGTCAGAGGATTCTTCTTAATCCAGTCCATATATTGGTATGCCCATTCTTTGGCATATTTCTCATCCCCTGAGATTCTATATGCTTTTCCCATCGGGGTGAACCATTTATGGCGATGCAACTGCCAGCGCAACTCATTGTCCTGTACCGGCCAATATTGCCAGTTGATGTCTTTACCGTAATTATAGGAAGGCTGATATCCTTTGTGCACAAAAAATGTATGTTCCAAGGCATCATCCGCCCATTTTTGTTCTTCCTTTGATATCTTGATATTCTTCAGATTAATATCAGGATGTCCTATGCCGGTGCGTTGGCGGTAATAGTCCAATAAAGCCTGAGCCGCTTTATCCCATTGTTGTTGGGCGCATGCGGCCTTTACTTTCTCCAAACCCGGATAATCCAGGTTCAGTAAATCAAAAGCTTCCTTCCGCAATTGTTGCGCTTCCGCACTTATGGCGACCAGCAAAAGAGCCAGACATAAAAAATACTTTGCTATTTTCATGGTATATTAATTTCGTTTAAAGCGATTTATAATCGAGTCCTTTTACCTGCATATACCGGGCCAATGCTTCCAGGTAATAATAATCGGCATAATTGATAGGAGTATCAATTTCGGAGCCATTGGGCAACGAACCTGTAGAGTGCATCAGGATAAATCCCTGATTCGTACCAACCTTTGCCAAATAAGCATCGGAAGAAAGAGATTTTAGTAGCTTTTCTGCATAATCAAAATATACTTGTCCGTCTTCTACCAACGTGCTGAGTTCTATCAAAGCAGAAGCTGTAACAGAGGCGGCAGATGCATCACGGGGTGTTTCCGGGCTATCCGGTGCATCATAATCCCACAAGGGTATCGCATCTTCAGTCTTTACGCGAGTCATAATCAACGTTGCAATATCTTTGGCTTGCTGCAAGAAGGCTGTATCTTTGGATTCACGGTAGCAAGAGGTATATCCATATACTCCCCAGGCTTGTCCGCGTGCCCATGATGAATCGTCATTTTTTCCCTGATGGGTACATTTCATTTCTACGCTGCCATCATTATTGTAACTGACTACATGATAGGATGAATGATCTGTTCTGAAATGATTCTTCAATGTTGTCTCGGCATGTTTCAATGCGATTTCCTTATACTTGGAATCATTGGTAAGATGGCTTACGTAAAACAGCAGGTCCAGGTTCATCATGTTATCAATGATTACAGGGAAATTCCACTTCCCGAAATCCCAGGAACGAATAGAACCTATGGTCGGATCAAAACGGCTGCATAAGTTATCAGCTGTTTGCACCAATGCCTGACGAACGCTGTCGGCGGGAGCCAAGCGATATGCATTGCCATAACTGCAATTCATCATAAATCCGATGTCGTGTGTGCCTTTATAGTCTTTTACGGGATACAAATAATTCGTGAATTTCACGGCACCGTTCTTTAAACCTTCAATGCCGGTCAGCTGATACGCATACCACAAGTTTCCGGGGAAAAAACCACTTGTCCAATCATAGATGGAAGAGCAATAGCGACGGGTTCCTATGGCATCCTTCACTGGCTTAATCCGCAAAGAATCCTTAAAGGTTGCAGGATCTCTTTGCAATTGCCGACAGAGAAAATCCATATCATATCCTGTCCAGATGGAACGGGGTAATAAGACTGAATCACCTACATCGGCCACTGTTTCTTCCAATTGCTGTACAGAGGTGTCTATTGCATTTTTCAACCAGCCATACTCTGTATTAGGCTGACTGGATGAACAGCTGGAGAAACCTTGTAATGTAGCAACCGCACAACAAAATAATAAAAATCTTTTCATACAATACATTTTATAAGTAAAGCAGATGGAGAGAGTATGAAACAGATTCTCTCTCCATCACAATTGCCAATTTTATATTTCCCGGATTTATTCGTAACCCGGATTATTCTGGTTATTCAAAGCCGGATTAGCCTGTAATTCTCCCAGTGGTATCGGGAAAAGTTCATGCTGGCCTTTGACGAATTTATCACCGGCTACATACTTGCCTTTCAGTGTTTTGTCCATATTTCCTTGGAAGAACTTCAGTGCGTCGCCCAAGATACCCCAACGTAACAGGTCATATTTGCGCTGACCTTCGAAAGCTAACTCGAAACCACGTTCCCAGTAAAGAGCTGTGCGGAACTTGCCGGCAGCGTCTCCATCCTGAATATATGGGAGATCATAAACTTGTGGAGCTTTCATCAGGCTGCTGTAGTTGGCATCGGTTATCGGAGTAGCTTTTGCGCGTTCACGTACCATATTCAGCAGTTTCCAAGCTTCCGGGGTGTTGCCTGTTTCATTATAAGCTTCGGCTGCCATCAATACAACGTCGGCGAAGCGAAGCGGACAATAGTTCACTCCTGTGTTGTTGGGATCTACAAAACCTCCGGGCATCCACTCTCTGCGCCATTTGCCGGGATACCAGTCAGTCAGTTTTGCGTTTTCAACCTTATCATGTTTGCCGGCATTTGCATTCCATTTGTACTGATAGGTACATACCATTACATCTCTGCGTTCATCGCCTTCTTCAAAGAAGTTTTTCCAGGCCGGCAGTACACGGAAGAAAGCATTGGCACGTCCCCATGCATCAGCAGGAGCATTTTTTCCCGGTGCCTCTACCGCTGGTCCGTTATAAGTAGCCCAAGTACCTGCATTGTCCTTGTAGCCGGCTCCTGTAGGATTGAAAGCAATTTCCCACAAACTCTCTTGGGAATTCAAGATGCCTTCTGAATAACCTCTGAATAACTGTTCAAAACCACCTGTATAAAAACCATGGTTGCCTTTGTTCTGGAAGGCGGTCCATTCGGCAATCACAGCGTTAAAGTATTCTTTTCTTTTAGTTTCGTCCGGGCGGGTCAATGTACCGTCTTGCTGCAAGCTGTACCCGGCACGTTGCAGATAAACACGCATCAGCAATGCATGGGCAGCACCTTGTGAAGGAACTTCCGGTGAAAGTGAAGCATTGTCTTTTTGCAGGTTCTCTTTAGCGAAATTCAGGTCAACTATAATCTGGTCATAGATTTCTTCACGACTTACACGACCTTTGAAAGCTTCTTCATATCCGGCAGTATAAGTGGTTTTGAACGGAACATCTCCCCAGTATTTAATTAAATCGAAAGCCAGAAATGCGCGGAGGAAACGTGCCTGAGCCACTAACTCCTTTAGATTGGAATCTTCTTCGTAGCCTGTCATCTGCTCAATACCGGCAATGGAAAAATTAGCGCGGTCAATACCTAGGTATTTGTATTCCCATATGGATGCAATCCAAGTATTGGTCGGTTTCACCATGTAGTGGGCAATATCACGACGTGTGTTATCCGTACCTGTTCCTTGAATATAATAGGTATCGTCCGAAGCAGGCATCGCCATTTCATATTGTCCATAATGCTTGTCTATAGCCAGACAATCGTAAATACCTACTACTGACATTTTTGCCTGGTCCATAGTTTCAAAATAAGTGTCCTTCTCGTAGTAAGAAGTAGGTTTTTCTGTCAGGTCGCAAGAGGTGAATCCTGCTGCAATCAGTGCGCTTAGCGCAATCACTTTATATTTTTTCATTGTATTCTCCATTTGAAGTTCATTAGAAAGCTAAATTAATACCGAAAACAAACGCGCGGCTTCTGGGATAAGCACCAAAGTCAACGCCCGGTGTCAGACCATTTCCCATAGTAGAAACTTCAGGATCGAAGCCGGAATATTTGGTCCAGGTCAGCAGGTTAGAGCCTGTGGCATAAAGACGTAATTTGCTCAATCCGACTTTTCTGATCATCTTCTTCGGGAATGTGTAACCTAAAGTAATGTTACTCAGTTTCAGGAAAGAACCGTCTTCTACAGCCCAAGAGTGAATGTAAGTATCACCTGCTTCGTTATCATAAATGGCGGCTACAGTCTTGCCCTTGTTGATGTCTGCCATCTCCTGGGGATCTGTAATCAAGTCACCTGCCTTATTAACCAATACCCAACGGTGCTTAGAGTCAGCTACTGCCAAAACGTTTTTGTTCTGCAAAGCAGTTTTGGTATTGGTCAGTTTGGTTGCATTGAATACATCGTTACCGATGCTATAGGTAAGGAATATACTCAAATCGAAATCTTTGTAAGTGAAAGTGTTATTGATACCACCGTAAATTTTCGGATAAGCGTTACCAATGACTGTTTTGTCAGCTTCTGTAATTTTATTGTCTTTGCTGCCATCTATATTCTTAAACTTCCACATACCCGGTTTTACATTACCTTTTTCGCCTGCATACGGAACACCGTCTTTCAGTGTGTAAGTTTTAGTTGCTGCATCGTAATCAAAGTCAGATACTTGGTACAGACCATCTGTTACGTATCCGTACATCTGTCCCAAAGGTTGGTTCACACCGATAATGTGCGTATTCTGGCTGTAACCGAAGTTAGCCTCCCACAACTGCACATCTTCTCCCGTCAGTTTCTTTACAGAATTCTTATTGTGTGACAGAGTGATGGATGTGTTCCAGGTAAAATTCTTATTCGTGATATTGGTTGAGTTGATGGTTAAGTCAATACCTTTGTTTTCTGTTTCACCGGCATTGATAACCATGCTGTTGTAACCGGATGAAGTAGGCAGTTTGGCGTTTAGCAACAAATTGCTACTGCGGTTTATGTAAAATTCAGGAGAAATGGTTAAACGCTGATTGAAGAAACCGAAGTCAAGACCAAAGTTGAAGGTTTTGTTAGCTTCCCACTTCAAGTCAGGGTTAGGAATCTGCTTGGAAACATAACCGGGCTGGGTGGAGTCTCCATTGGGATAAGTAACAGATCCCAATACAGCCAGACTAAGGTAACTGTCGATACGGTTGTTACCCGCCATACCATAGCCCAAACGAACTTTTAAGTCAGAGAAGATATTCAAGTTCTTGATAAACTCTTCTTCTCCCAGGCGCCAAGCTGCTGAAAATGCAGGAAAATAGCCCCATTTGTTATTTTTACCGAATTTGGAAGAACCATCGGCACGAACCGAAGCGGTAAACAAGTATTTATCTTTGAAGCCGTAGTTGAAACGGGCGAAGAAAGAGAGCAATTTATCATCATAGTTTTCGGCAGACTGAACTGCTGTCGGAAGACCCAGTGAGAGGTCAGCCAAACCTATATCGTCATTCGGAAAGTTAGATGCTGCTGCTTTGAAATTACGGTTCCAACGGTCTACATATTCCTGACCTACCATGGCAGTCACGTCATGACCTTTACCCGACCAGTTATAGTTCAATACGTTTGAAGTCTGGAAGCTACCGGTCTCCAGATTTTGAATACTACCATTGATGCTTGAACGTTTTGCTGTGATTGACTTGTCTCCGTAGAAAACATCATTGCGTCGTGTCTGGTAACGCATACCTGTGGTATTACGGAAAGAGAGACCTTTGAAAAGTTTCAAAGTAAAGCCACCGTTAGCCTGGAATGTACGATATTCACGATCATTCGTCTCTTCTGCCGCAGAAAGTAAGGGGTTCTGCATTACGTTACCCGAATCATCCAGGAAAATAGGGTCTTCATCTCCCAATAACAGGTCATCGGTTCCGTTGATACCTACTGTGGGACGGTACTGCAAAATGTGCTGCATCTTATTGAAACGGTCGCCTCCTTCAGAAGTACCCATACCGGTAATTTTCATTTGGTCGTAGCTGATACGGGCGGTGATGTCCAAGCGGTCATTCACTTTATGATTCATGTTGAATGAAATGTTGTGCTTGTTGTTGCCGCTATATACCATGGCACCCTCTTCGTCATAATAAGAATATGCCAGGTTATAATTTAATTTATCAGTACCACCGGAAACGCCTACACGATAGTTTTGTGTAATTGCCGTGCGTCCTAATGTTTCATCTTGCCAGTCCAGCCCTTTACGATTGCCATAGTTTTTTTCAAGGTCACTGTAGTTGCCGTAGATTTCGGTGAACTTTTTGATGTCTTTCTCCCAGTCGTCCGGAGTGGTAGCGTCGTAAACGCGACGTTCATAATCCAACATCGTAAATTCATAAGTAGAAAGTACATCCAGCTTCTTGGCTATTTTCTTGAAACCTACATAACTGTCAAATGTAACAGTCGCTTTTCCGTCTTTACCACCGCTCTTGGTAGTAATAACGACTACACCATTAGCACCACGGGCACCGTAGATAGCTGTAGCAGAAGCATCTTTCAGGATGTCGATTGTTTCAATTTCCGCCGGGTCAAGGGTAGACATACCGTCTTCGCTGGGGAAACCGTCGATGATATACAAAGGTTCGTTACTTTGAGTAATGGAAATACCACCACGAACCCGAACAGAAATGGAAGCTCCGGGAGCACCTTCACTCTGCATAACCTGCACACCTGCCATGCGGCCGGCAAGGGCTTGTGTGATATCACTGGTAGGAACTTTCGAAAGTTCTTTGCTATTAACCGAAGCAACAGAACCGGTCAGGTCCTTACGTTTTACAGTTGCATAACCGATGGCTACAACTTCGTCCAGCAGTACGGCATCTGCCTGCAACGTTACATTAATAACACTCTGATTGTTGACTTTCACTTCCTGGGGAGTCATTCCCACATACGAAAAAACTAATACATCTTTAGATGCATCGTTCACTTTCAGCGAATAGTGACCATCTATGTCAGTAACAGTTCCAATACCGGCAGCACCCTTAATAATAACGCTACCTCCAATAACTTCATAACCTTCGCTATCGACTACCTTACCAGTAACTGTCAGACTTTGCGCGTATGCAATCGTACTGACGAAAGCGAGGAAAAACAATAAAATAGATTCTTTTAATTTGAACATAATAAATAAATCTAAGGTTTAACTTTAGAGATCATTTTTGTGACGGCAAACTTACTGCAAGCGCAAAAAAAAGTGGAAAAGTATTGTTTTTGATACTCCCAATTTTATGCTTTTTGCATGCTAATATTGTTCACCTTAGAATGTTTTTGTGTAAAATGTGCGCCACAGAGCCCTATGGAAGGGGGGCCTTTATTCAATAAAGAAATAATATGCAGGATTGATTGCTGAAAGACCATTGAGGTATCTCCGTATCATGTCCGTACCTCCTCCGTAGTATCTCCGTAGTATCTCCGTACCATCTCCGTATCTTCTCCGTAGTATCTCCATACTCATAGATACGGACTCAGTACGGAGGAGGTACTGACTTGATACGGAGGTGGCATTTCGTTGCTGGTGAATTTTCAAATTTATAGATTGTTGTCTGCCGGTAGATTTCGCCAGGTCGCAATACTGTAGAAGGAAATTGGGGTTTATTGGGGGAGTCTGGGAAATGCTGCATTTCGAGGCAGAATCCATAGTATTTACCGTACTTTCTATTGCCATGCCCATTCAGATAATCTATGTTGGAACTTGGAATATAAAATTGCATCCCGGGTTCAGTGGTGTATGCTTTTAGTATTCTTCCAGATACAGGTTCGGTGACTGTAGCTACTAATTCCAAAGAATCCGGGTGTTTATTTAGTTTATAATTGATATCATAAGTTTTTCCCATCATCCGTCGAATTTGTTTTTCGGCTGTTCGTGGAGTTCTGAAGTCATACTCCGTTCCTGTAACTGCCTTCAGCTCTCCGGTAGGGACTCCTGTTGAATCTACCGGGGTAATTGAGTCCGCATGTAATGTATAAAGATGGTTCAGTACAGGCTCTTTACAGCCGGTCAGATTGAAGTAGCTGTGATTGGTGAAATTTACAACAGTAGGCTGATCCGTGGTGGCCGTATAATCCAGGATTACTTCATTGCGATCAGTCAGCTTATAAGCGATTGACAGATTCAGATTGCCGGGAAATCCTCCTTCAAGGTGAGCGCTTTTATAAGAAAAGACAACTATTGCCGTGTCTTTCACTACATAAAAGGTATCCGTTTCGAATACTTGAGTATTGAATCCCCGGCTTCCGCCATGAACAGAATTTCCTTTACTGTTCTTTTCAAGTTGAAAGATCTGGTTATCCAGGCAAAACTCGCCATGCTTGATTCTATTGGCAAATCTGCCTACAGTGGCACCAAATTTAGGGTGCTTTCCCAGGTAACTTTCTAAACTATCGAAGCCCAATACTACTTGTTCGAAGTTCCCCTTTTTGTCGGGTACGGAAACGGACGTTAGCGAGGCGGCAAAGTTGGTGACTTTGATTGTCATTCCATTCCTGTTAGTCAAACAGAAAAGCCGGATGGATGTACCATTTGCCTTAATTTGTGCGACTTCACTGACAGAAGGGGTTAATGATTGGGGTTGTTTACATGCTGCTAACAAGGACAGAACAATGAGTAGTGTCCATATCTTATGTTTTCTCATATCTTATTTCTTTCCATATTCGGTAGGCAGACAACCTATATACTTCTTGAAGCGTGCTGCAAAATAAGAAGGAGTATTGTAGCCTACCATAAAACTAATTTCTGAAACATTGTATTTTCCTTCCTGCAAAAGCTGACATGCGCGGTTAAAGCGTATCTTGTGGATAAAGTCGATAGCTGACTTTCCTGTTATTGCTTTTAATTTCAGATGTAGATTAGAACGACTCATATTCATCTCACGCGCAAATTGCTCTGTAGAAAATTCTACATTGTCCATGTTCCTTTCAATCACTGCAATCGCTTTTCTGAGCAGTTCTTCATCCATCGTGTTATTGGTAAGTTTCTCCGGTTCTATTTCGGTGGTATTGGAATAGTGTTCGAAGATGCGGTAGCGTGTACGCAGCATGTTCATAATCTTTGCTTTCAATATTGCCATCGAGAAAGGTTTGGCTATGTAATCATCTGCTCCTACCTGTAAACCTTCCAATTGATATTTAATATCTGCTTTGGCAGACAGCATATATATTGGAATATGACAGGTGCGTAAGTTTTGTTTTACCAACTTACATAATTTGGCACCATCCATTACGGGCATCATGACATCCGTTATAATCAAGTCAACTTCCTTCTCTTTCAGAATGTCTAATGCCTTTTGCCCATTTTCAGCTTCCAGCATATTGAATAAGCCGGACAATCCATTGACCAGATATTGCCTTAATTCTTTATTGTCTTCCACCACAAGGAGTGTTCCTCGTTTATTTGTATTCTCATCTTCTTCGCTTTCTGTATCGGCTTCTTCTTCATCACCGATATATACGTCGTGCGCATTCGTAGAGTATACCCGTTGATTGTCTGCGTTCTCTTCTCCTCCAAGCAGTTCTTCACGGCTATATACAGATTTATCTTGCGGAAGGTAAATGGAGAAAGTAGAACCTTTTCCGGGTTCACTCTCCAACTCAATTCTTCCATGGTGCAATTCAACCAGCCGTTGTACCAGGGAAAGACCAATACCGCTTCCTTCACGTCCGCTTTCCACTTGATAGAATCGCTCAAAAATCTTCTCCTGTTTTTCTTTGGGAATACCGATACCTGTATCTGTAACTTGCAGTACAAGATCACTTGCTTCCTGATACAGTTTTACCGTAATACTTTCACCTTCTTCGGTATATTTAAAAGCGTTCGACAGTAAGTTGTTAACAATAAGATCCAGATAGTTTTCATCGAATAACAGTTCTTTGTCCTGCAATTCCGTATAGAAATTATAGTCTATATCTTTTTTCTTCGACAAACTTTCATAGTTCATGAAGCTATTCAAAACTCTTTTGTAGGCATTGGCACTTACCAGTCTTAGTTCAAAGATTCCCAACTCTGCCCGTCGGTAATCCATTAACTGATTGACGAGATGCAGCAAGCGGTTGGTATTTCTTTGTATATACAGCAACTGTTCATGTTCCCAATGTCCGGATATGCGACTTAGCAATTCTTGCAGTGGTGCTACAATCAGGGTGAGCGGAGTACGTAATTCGTGTGATATATTAACGTAAAAACGGATTTTCATCTGGCTGATTTCTTCCTGTTTCTCTTTGTCCAGTCTTTCCATAAGAATTTCAGCCTGCATACTTTTACGCAACCAGAAATAGCGGACAATGCCAAATACCACTAGCATGAAAGACAGAGCAAACAATGAAAGTGCCCACCAGGTACAGTACCAAACAGGCAGGACACGAATATGAAGTACAGTCGGTTCTTCATTCCATTTACCGTCATTGTTCGCTGCTTTTATATAAAAAGTATAGTCACCTGCCGGCAAATTAGAGTACGAAACCGGACTGGTATCGTTCTGTCTGTACCACTCGTCATTATACCCTTCCAGTTTATAAGCAAAAGTGTTGTGTTTGCCGGCGATATAGTTGGACACTACAAAAGATATGGCGAATGAATTCTGAGAAGAGGATAGGGTGATATGATCTGCATATTTAATCGTTTCACTCAATATTCCCGTTTCGTCGTTGGGAAGGACTTCCTTATTGTAAACAAACAGCTTGTTGATTACCGGTTTAGGAGTATAAGGATTGTCAATCAGTGTTTCCGGACGGAATAATGTAATGCCGTTGACACCCCCGAACAACATGTAACCGTTATCTTGACGACAATAAGATCCGGCATTAAACTGATTTCCCTGTAAACCGTCCAATATAGTAAAGTTACGGAACTTTCCATTTTCCGGATTCAGGCAACTCAAACCTTGATTGGTACTTATCCACAAACGAGCGTAAGCATCTTCCATGATGCCATAAATAACATTACTCGGCAAACCATCTGCCGTGGTATACTGCAATAGCTCCTTACTTCCTTCTTTCATAGCGAAAAGTCCGCTACGTGTCCCGATCCAGATATATCCCGATGTAGATTCATAAAAGCAATTCACAAATGCCTGCTGTAGTATCGGGTCTATATGGAAATCTGTATTGGCCAGGAAATCTGTTCCTATCTGATTATAAACAGATACCCCCATTTCACCTCCTACCCATATACGTCTCCTGGAATCGCGAAACAACAAACGGTTATATTGTTGTAATTTACGCCCATTCTGATCTTTGTCTACAATTGTAAAATTGCGCTTGTCTATATCGAAATGCAGGAGATGTTCCAGTGAAGCGACCCATAATCCTCCGTTCTCATCGGAGATGATAGAATAGATATTATTACTGGGTAAGTTACTGTTCTGGCGATTGAAGTATTCTACCTGTCCCGATTTGCGCTGGAGGGCCATCATGCCTCCGGCATGGGCTCCCACATATACTTTATCATGTTCCTCGTCTACATACACTGTTTTAATATCCTTGAAAGGTACATCCAATGATCCTGATTTAAACAGGTAGTTCTTGTATAGTTTTGAGGTGGAATCATAGAAGTTCAATCCGCCATCACTTGTTCCAATCCACAGGTTATGTTCACTGTCTTCTACAATACAACTGACCACATTATTACTAAGTGAATTCAGAAAAGGAACATGCTTGATACGCTGGAAGCGATTACAAAGAGGATGGTAATAGTTCAACCCGCCCCAATAAGTTCCTAACCACATGCCACCTTGAGAATCTTTAAAAATACTTCTGACAGAATTTTGTGACAGACTTCCTTCCTGTATCTCGGAACTTTTTATAGAAGAGAAATTGTCGGTAGCTTCTTTATAGATATTCAGTCCGCTATAAGTCCCTACCCATAAACGATTTTCCGTATCCAGCTCCAATGAGCGTACATAATTGGAATTTAAACCGGACTGCTCACTTTCATAACGATAGTTTTTCAACTCCTTGGTTTTGGCATCGTACATAAATAGTCCATCCCCTTCGGTTGCCATCCATATTCGGCTGAACATCTGACACAAAATGGCATGTATGCGTATCCCTGCGGGCATACTTACTAATCTTTCCAATTTACCTCCCGATAATGTGTAAGTATATACTCCATCTTCGGCACCTATATAAATGTATTCGCCCTGGCGTACTAAAACGGTTGGTTTCAACAAATGCAGGGAAGGCAAAGTATCGTTTATGAAGCATTCTTTCTTGATATCGAAGAGTAAAATACCTTCTGCCGTACCCAGCATCAGCCAGTTCTCTTTAATGGGAGCAATGCTGTTGATGGGGACATTGATGCCATTCTTTTTATAGTAGTAATTGGAGAATGAGTTTTTACGACGATTATAAAAGGATAGGCCTTCACGGGTACCCACCCATATCTGATCCGAATCATCGATGGCTATGCACCGGGTTATGTCACTGGCAATACTATTGGGGTTTGCATATTCATGGCGGTATACAGTGAAATTGTAACCATCGTACTTATTCACACCGTCGTACGTGGCGAACCATAAATTCCCTTCTTTATCCTGATTAATTGCGAATATGGTACTGTGTGATAATCCATCTTCCATACCGATGTGAGAGAAGTAAATATCCTCCGTTGTTCCGGCATTCAGTATAAATGGAAATAACCCTCCTAAAAGTACTAACAAAGTTTGTATTATTTTCATAGTCGTATCCAATTACGAGGCAAATTAACAAAATAGATTAGCGAAAAAGAATATTTATACGAATTTTCTTTTCCGAACTATTAGGAATTATTCGCAAAGGTACAAAAGAAAATCCAGGAACCGGATTGAATATTCGTCCATCTTTATCGGTTGGCGCTACTTCTATATGTCCGGCTGTACAGGTGATGGATAAAGTGCCTCCATCCTTGTTTATAGATGCTTTTTGGGGAGTTACTTTTACCTCTTCTGCGGGTGATGCGATGACTGGTAGCATCAGATATGTAGCGTCATAGCAGTTTTCTACGTTTATTTCAAGACCTTGCCGGGTGTAGGTATAGTAAATTGTGACAGGAATCTCTCCTTGGGCAGGTGCGTTTTGATTTATATCGACCAAATGGGTATTCACGGTAAACCGATAGCCGTTCTTTTCTGTATCACAGATGATATCTGTATTCAGGTCATCCAAATTGCTATATATGGTCCCATTTTGCATAAACTCGATCCGTGGTGTACCTCCCATGATATACTTACGGTTATTACTCTGCATATTAGGCGCTTCAATCAACTGGTATTGGTTCATTGTAGCGGCAAAAACAGGTCCTGCCTGTGTATGCCATAGCATAGAGAGTGCGCCTCCCATCGGATGAGTACCTTTAATTTTATATTCTGCATCATATCCGGTGAATGTAGCACGCCAGGGGCCTTGAGAGATAAGCCAGGTATGGATATCCTTGAAATATTTCAGACCATAGGTTTTATCACGCGGAAGCTCTTGGGAAGAAGTGATATTCAGGGGAGGAAGTTCTAAAAAAGAAGTGATTGCCTTGGCGTGACCGAATGTATGGTGAATGCATGGGGCAATCCCGGAAACCCGATAATGCATGCCACCATAAAGCAGACCTTCGGAAGTAGCCTTTTTCAGTAATTGTATATTACGATGGATTGCTTCTAAATATTCCGGATGTTGGGCAGCCATTGCATAATAGCCTCCCATAAAACCATCACTGGTGCGTCCACCCCAATAAGTCCATTTAAAACTACGGGTTCCCCAACTATTGTCCCAGGCACCATCGGGTAACATAAACTCCAGGTGAGTAGCCATTGAACGGTCAACGAGAGTCAGTAAATCAGTGTCTTTCGCCATAAGGGCGTAATATACCATATTCGGCAAGGATTCTTCTACATTATAAAGCAGGTCTACCGGAAGACAGCCGTTTTTTGTCTTTGAACCTATATTGGGACCTTCACCATATAGAAAAGTATCGTTTTCAGTGAAAAAGTTTTTTAGATCGGTAGCTATCTGACGGGCTTCTTTTTGAAAATCAGGTCGGTTGCACATCTCTCCAATGGCATACAATGCATAGGTGGCTGAGGCTGAATAGTTCACATTCATATTCCGCATACCTTCCCGTTTGCGGCTGTATATAAAAGGAGTTGCCAGCATGAACTCACCGGCTTCTATCAGTCTTTGCTTCCAATGGTTCCGGGTAGAATCGTCTAATAAATGCCCATGGTAATGTAATGCTTCATAAAGAGCTATGGAAGCGAAGACTGTTGTACCGTTCCAGTCGGAGACATGTACATCGTTCATCCACGAGCCATTGGGAAGATGCACGTTTTCCATCCAGGCCATCAGGCGTTTGGCAGCAAGAAGGTATTTCTCTTTGTGTGTTTTATCAGCCAGATACATTAAGGGGAGTACGGCATCTCCGATGCGCCCATGCATGCGGGCACAGGCAGGGCACAGCACACCACCATTGAGAGACGGATGTAAATTGTCGCATTGATAAGTCAGGAATGTGTCCATCCACTCCGTTAATAACTTTTCTGATTCAGTGCGTAAAGAATTATCGAATGACAGATTGTTGTTGGTAGCCTCTTGGGCAGATAAGAATAATGCATTTAACAGTAATAGTACTAAGATTAAGCTTCTCATGTTTTTTTTGATTAGATTATTATTTCAAAAGTAAAGTTTCGCCTCCAGTCTTTTCACTTCTTTTATATAATATCTTATCCACATTCGTCTATGACTAACCGTAATTTTGTTGAATCACTGCTAATATTGTCGAAATATAGCTTATTGAAACAATATTAGCACTCTTTTCGACATAAGAAAACGCTTGTTATTCATAAACGCCCTACTTTAGCCTCAAGAATTTATTATCCTTAATACATACTATTTTATGAGACACTTACCTTTATTTATGTGTACTGCTTTTTGTGGTTTATATTCCTCACAAACCGAGGCAGCTGACAAAAAAAACGAAAGACCCAATATCCTTTGGCTAACTTTCGAAGATACCAGTGCTTATGAATTTGGTTGCTATGGCAATGGCGATGTACATACGCCTAATGCAGACAGCTTGGCAGCTCGTGGCATACAATTTATGAATGCATGGTCTGTGGCACCACAAAGTTCGGCAGCTCGTTCATCTCTTATCACCGGATGTTATTCATCAACTTACGGAATGGATATACATCCGGTTCCTTATGATACTCCGGCTGATATATTCTTTCCTCAAAGATTGCGTGAAGCCGGGTATTACTGCACAAACAATAGCAAAACACATTATAACTCTACTACAGATAACAAAAGCTGTTGGGACGAATGTAACAATAAAGCTTCTTACAATAGTACCAAACGTGGAAAGGATCAGCCTTTCTTCGCTGTATATAACACAGTAACTTCACACATGGGACGTATCCGTACTTTCCACACTGATGGACGCAGGGATTATACTCAAGAGGGTATTTTCCCACAACAACTTACTTTACCTTCCTATGTGCCCGATTTGCCGGAAGTGCGGTCGGATTATGCAGGTCATCTGGAAGCGGTACAGGATGTGGATACTTGGTTGGGAATCTTCCTGAAAGATTTAGAGACTAGAGGATTGGAAGACAATACCATCATTTTCTTTTTCAGTGACCATGGCGGTTGCGTGGCGCGTGGTAAAGGTTATCTGTACGAAAGCGGACTGAAAGTTCCTATGATAGCCTACTTTCCTCCTAAATGGCGGCACCTGGCAAATGGAGCAAAAGGTAAAGAAAATGGTTTGGTGAACTTCACCGATCTGGGACCTACTGTACTTAGTTTAGCAGGTGTAAAGCCTCCCAAGAACATGCAAGGAAAGGCGCTTTACGGCAAGTTTGCCAGTAAAGAAAAGCGTGAAGTACAGTTTGCATTGGCAGCCAACCAACTGCATCATTTCATGCCGGTACGCGCTGTTACGGATGGTCGCTTCAAGTATATCCGTAGTTATATTCCCTACCGTCAGTTTGCTCTGCGTAATTATTATCAATGGGGAATGCCATCCAATAAAGCTTGGGACAAACTGGTGCTGGGAGGTCACAATACCAATCCGGACTGGAAGCAGACTTTTGAACCTCATCCGGCGGAAATGCTGTTTGACCTTGAAAAAGATCCGGATGAATTACATGATTTATCCGCTATTCCTGAGTATGCGGAAACCTTATATAAAATGCGTCAAGCATTATCCGACCACATTCGTACTACCCATGATTTGGGCTTTTTCCTCCCAAATTCACGTACCGGACATATACTTTATGAGAAAGTACGCAAAGAGAAATATCCCTTGGATGAACTTTATGGGCTTGTCGAAATTGCGGGAACGGCAACTGTAGCTTCTCTTCCCATGTTGGAGAAAGCTATTGCCAGCCCTCTGCCGGAGATGAGATTCTGGGGGGTAGTAGGATATGCAAATCTTGCCAGAGAGAAGCAAATTAATACTTGTCCGCAAGCATTATTGGCACTCTTGCAAGACGAGAATCCTTATATAGCTTCCGAGGCAGCTTATGCGGTTGTTTATCTGGGTAAAGCACAGGAAGGTATTGCCCGCCTTATTACTCCGGCTCAAGAAAAGGACAGGAAAATAGGTTACTCCTCTTTGGAATGTTTATCTTTAGACCCTGAAATGCGCGACTATATCCGTCCGTTTTTGTCTGAACTGAAAGAAGCTGCTGAAAATTTACCGCGTCTTGAAAATGAAGATGCCGGACTTATGGCGCGTGGTATCCTTGTAAACCTGGGTGAAATGGATATTAAAGATCTGCATGGCCCCGAAGCCTACAACAAAGGTTTGAAATTAAACTATGGCCGCAGGGCAATGGTACCTCTACCTAATTAGGAGTTGAAGGAGTTATCAGCCTGCTTGCAGGCTGATAACTCCTTCAAATAAGCTCCATCTAACTCTTGATTCGTATACATTATTAAATATCAATTAAAGAATGAGAACCGCAGTATTAATCCCCCTTTGTCTTTTGTCTTTGGTAACAGTAAGTCCGGTCCGTGCACAGTCAGATAACTTAACACCCCTGAAAGAACGTGTAAATGTGCAGGCTGATTCAGCCCGTACAAATCAGATTATTGACGGGCGTTGGGTGGCCGTCGGTACAAATAAACCCCATACCATTCAGTTGGATTATTCCCGTCTTTTCCAAGGCAAACCTTCTTATCGCTTCGAGCTGAAACAGGAAGACAATACTTTGGAAGGCTATGCCCAGGGAGAAACCAAAGGTCGTGCCGAATTGTGTTATTGTTATGCTGTTGCCAATGATTTCCGTAACTATCCGGCAACTGAATACCTTAATGCACAGAAAATGAAGACTGTATACCATTACGGTAAAGGAAGTTGTCCGCAAGGCTCATCCATGAGTTATACATTCTCTGTTTACATTCCGCGGACTTTGGATAAGGAAGTGTCTACCATCTTTGCACAATGGCATGGTATGCCGAGTCGTACACTTGTTTCCGACCCTGACGGTAAAGTGATGAGACTTAGCGTTGAAGAATTCCTTGAGTTGGAAAAGAGGATGATTTTCAAGAAGAATATAGCCCATGACAAAATAACTAAAATCAATTCCAAAGGAGATACAATCTATAAAGCCGGAAAACCTAATGGCTGGCTGATTGAGCAAGGTGGCTATCCACCTCTTGCTTTCGGCTTTTCACAAGGCTATTTCTATATTAAAGCTAACTCGGACCGCAAATGGCTGACCGATAAAACCGACCGTTGTAATGTAAACCCGGACAAGGCAGAGATTATGAAGCCCGTAACCTCCACTTATAAAGCTTCGACAATAGCCTACAAAATGCCGTTTGATTCCTTTCCGAAAGATTGTTGGATAACCTTCCGGGTGGATATTGACTGGACTCTGTACGGGAAAGAGAAAGAAACCATTCTGAAGCCCGGTCTTCTGGATGTGATCATGTCCTATCAGCAGGCTGGAAAAGAAGTTAAGAAGCATATTGTAAATAAGGAAGAGATATTAATAGGGCGCAATGACGAAGAAGGTTATTACTTTAAATTCGGTATCTATCGTGTTGGAAACAGTACTATCCCTGTTCTATATAATCTTGCCGGTTACGAAGAGCATGAAAAAAGCTCCGGGAAATAAGGCTGTGGGCAAGGACTAAATAAAACCTGCACTACTTTCCCTCAACTCTCGAACTTTTTCGTACTTTTGTCGCTTCAAATTGTTATAGATGAATGGGGGCACTCCAGCCGTCTGTTTGTAAATCATAGATTAAGCGTATGTTGACTAAAGTAATCGAACAAGCTAAGATAGACCGTTTTGCCAGGTGGATGGGGCATGCGGAGAGAATAGTAATTGTAGCCCATGTAGCGCCGGATGGCGATGCCATAGGCTCTTCATTGGGATTGTGGCACTTCCTGAATTCACAAGATAAAACGGTAAATGTCATTGTGCCGAATGCCTTCCCCGATTTTCTGAGATGGATGCCGGGCAGCAAAGATGTGTTACTTTACGATCACTACAAAGAATTTGCCGATAAGCTGATATCTGAGGCCGAAATAATCTGTTGCCTGGATTTCAACGCTTTGAGTCGTATTGATGCAATGGCAGATGCCGTAAAGGCTGCAAAAGGGAAAAAAATATTGATAGACCATCATCTGTATCCCGAAGAATTTTGTGATATTACAATTTCACATCCTAATATATCTTCCACTTCCGAACTGGTGTTCCGTCTGATATGCCGTATGGGTTATTTCAATGAAATTACCAAAGCAGGAGCAGAGTGTATTTATACCGGTATGATGACCGATACGGGTGGCTTTACCTATAATTCCAATAACCGGGAAATCTATTTTATCATCAGCGAGTTGCTTTCCAAGGGCATCGATAAAGATGATATTTACAGGAAAGTCTATAATACTTACTCTGAGAGTCGTTTGCGGTTGATGGGATATGTGCTTTCGCAAATGAAGGTGTATCCTGATTATCATGCAGCCTTGATTTCGTTGACCAGAAACGAACAGGGACGCTTTGATTATATCCGGGGTGACAGTGAAGGATTTGTAAATATTCCCCTGAGTATAAAGGATGTGGTATTTTCCTGTTTCTTACGTGAAGATACGGAGAAGCCAATGATTAAAGTTTCGTTGCGTTCGGTAGGTACATTTCCCTGTAATCAATTGGCCGCCGAATTCTTCAATGGAGGTGGACACTTGAATGCTTCCGGTGGTGAATTCTATGGTACAATGGATGAAGCAAAGAAAGTTTTGGAGCGTGCTTTAGAGAAGTTTAAGCCTTTACTGAATGCGAAAGGATAAAAAAAGAGGGGCACAAAGGTTAAAAGATACGAACTTTCCTCGTAGAGCTTTCAACTTTCAACGAAATCGAATACTTTTGTACGGAATTACTAAATAACAGATAATGAAGAAACTTACATTATTCTTTTTGTCCTTGCTGGCATGTGGATTGGCTTTCCAGGCTTGTGATAATACCAAGACTTATGCAGAAATGCTGGAGGACGAAAAAGATGCTATAAAGGCATTTATACGGGACAGTAGTATCACTGTTATATCTCAGACTGAATTTTACAGAAACGACTCGACTACGGATGTGAACAAGAATGAATATGTACAGCTTGCCAGTGGTGTATATATGCAGATTATAGATAAGGGTTCCACTAATTTGGCCGATACGGTAAAGGCGAATGATCAGATTCTGGTTCGCTTCTCAGAATATAGCCTTATGGATAAAGTGGTAACTGTGTCCAATCTGGATTATGCAGAAGTAGTCGATGAATTTAACTATAGAGTAACAAGCTCTTCTATTGCCGGTCAGTTTACACAAGGATTTATGCTCTCTTATTATGGAACTTCTGTGCCTGCCGGTTGGTTGGTGCCGTTGGCGTATGTGCGTGATGGTGCGTGCGTTAAACTGATTGTTCCTTCTAAAATGGGACATAGCTCGGCTATGCAATCTGTATACCCTTATTATTACTATATTCAGAAATATCAAATCTATAAATAATTATAGTATAACCAACAATCTTTAAATCATTAACCTAATGACTCTAATCAAATCTATCTCTGGAATCCGCGGAACCATTGGCGGAGGAGCGGGTGTGGGCTTGAATCCGCTTGACATTGTGAAATTCACATCAGCGTATGCCACACTTATTCGCAAAACGTGCACGGTAAAAAGCAACAAAATTGTAGTAGGACGCGACGCCCGTATTTCGGGTGAAATGGTGAAGAATGTAGTAGTAGGTACTCTGATGGGTATGGGCTGGGATGTAATCGACATTGATTTGGCTTCCACTCCGACTACTGAATTGGCTGTAACCATGGAAGGTGCCAGTGGCGGTATTATCCTGACAGCATCGCACAACCCCAAACAATGGAACGCTCTGAAATTGCTGAATGAACGTGGCGAATTTCTGAATGCAGCCGAAGGCAATGAAGTACTTCGTATTGCTGAGGCAGAAGAATTTGAATTTGCTGATGTAGACCATCTGGGCTCGTATCGCAAGGATCTGACTTATAATCAAAAACATATAGATAGTGTGCTGGCGCTCAACCTGGTAGATGTAGAAGCTATCAGAAAAGCGAATTTCCGCGTGGCTATTGACTGTGTAAACTCAGTGGGTGGTATTATTCTGCCGGAATTGTTGAAACAACTGGGTGTGCAGCATATAGAGAAGCTCTACTGTGAGCCGACAGGTGACTTCCAACACAATCCTGAACCGCTTGAAAAGAACCTGGGTGACATAATGAACCTGATGAAGGGTGGTAAAGCGGATGTGGCTTTTGTTGTTGACCCTGACGTGGACCGTCTGGCAATGATTTGCGAAGATGGAAAGATGTATGGTGAAGAATATACGCTGGTAAGTGTGGCTGACTATGTGTTGAAGCATACTCCGGGCAATACGGTTTCTAACTTGAGTTCTACACGTGCGTTGCGCGATGTAACCCGTAAGTATGGTAAGGAATACTTTGCTTCTGCTGTGGGCGAAGTGAACGTAACCACTAAAATGAAGGAAGTAGGCGCTGTAATCGGTGGTGAAGGCAATGGTGGAGTTATTTATCCGGAAAGTCATTACGGTCGCGATGCATTGGTGGGTATTGCTTTGTTCCTGAGCCATCTGGCACATGAGGGTAAGAAAGTGAGTGAACTTCGTGCAACTTACCCGTCTTATTTCATGGCAAAGAACCGCGTAGACCTGACTCCTGAAACGGATGTGGATGCTATTCTGGCTAAAGTGAAAGAGCTTTATAAGGATGAAGAAATCAATGACATCGATGGAGTGAAAATAGATTTTGCTGATAAGTGGGTACACTTGCGCAAGAGTAACACCGAACCGATTATTCGCGTGTATAGCGAAGCTTCCACACCGGAAGAAGCAGAAGAAATCGGGCAGAAGATTATGAAGGTAATTGAAGATCTGGCGAAGTAAAAGCTGTCAAGAGCAGATTTATAAATATTCAACAAATGGGAGGCTTTGGTCTCCCATTTGTGTTTCAGGAACAGATGGTCTGTTTACCCCGGGCACATCATCCGTTTCCGCAAGGGCGGTCTTTTTATTTTAATGAGAGTACTTTGTCAATCTCCCCTTCAAAGTTTGGAGTGAATATCCCTTTGCCTAAATTCTCTTTAATTTCTTCTATCGTCCAGAAACGTCCGCCATCCAGCTCATCACTGGGGAGTATCTCACCATCGTATATGGTCTTGTGCACAAAGACGAGTTCTTTTTCGCGTGCGGACTCGAATACATAATGCGTAACCGTTTCAGGCGTAAAGTCCGTGATGCCCAGTTCTTCGCGCACTTCGCGCTTCAGAGCCATCTCTACGCTTTCGCCCAAATCCACATGTCCTCCTACGGATGTATCCCACTTCCCCGGTTGGATATCTTTCCATTCGGGACGTTTCTGCATATACAATTCATCTTTGGAATTGAAAACATGAAGGTGAATTACCGGATGCAATAGTTTGCTGCCATTGTGACATTCGCCACGGGTAGCGGCGCCTGTAATATTTCCCTGTTCATCGACAAGAGGAAACATTTCCTGGTTATTATCGCTGTTCATTATCATAAATCATTTTTGGTGAATCCTTTCACGGTAACACGTCCGGGATTGGATTGGTTAAGTTGTAGTTTGAGAGATATTTCTGCAATGGCATTGAAAAGGCTTTCATGATCTTGTTCGTTACTGTCCAAATCTTCGGCTATCTCGGATAGTTGTACTTTTATTTGTTCTAATTCATCCTTTACGGAAAGACTGCTTTCTTTGCATGCGAAAACAAGTTGGCGCATCCGCGTAAATGTTCGCATTATATTGATATTGATTTGAATGGCAAGCGGGCTACGCAGAACAGATGAAAGCATTGATACACCATTTTCTGTAAAAGCAAATATGTTTGTAGAGCCAACATTATATTCAGGGGATATCACATTTTGTGATACCCCTATGTGTATCAGATTGTTAGCTTCTTCTTTGGTGAGCGTAAACATAAAATCCTCAGGAAATCTTTCAATATTCCGTCTTACTGCCTGTTTTAATGTTCTTGTTTCTATTCCATAGAGTTCTGCTAAGTCAAAGTCCAACATGACTTTGGTGCCACGCACTTCGTATATCTTATTTTCAATTAATATTAGTTCGTCGTTCATGATTAGGTATTTTAATTTGTATATACAGGTTACGGTATTAATAATGAAGAATCCCCATAACTTAGAAAACGGAAATCATGGTTTAATGCAAAGTCATATATTTTCCGCCAATTGCCTTTTACAAAGGCGGAGACGAGTAATAGTAAGGTGCTTTGTGGTTGATGGAAATTAGTGACCATGGTATTTACAATCTTGTAGTCGTAGCCCGGTGCAATAATAATTTGCGTACTGGTGTGCAACGCTTCCATATCATGGCGGTTCAAGTAATCGAGAATGGCCTGCAACGCTTTTACAGATGTGATACTTGCAGTCTCTTCAGCTGTTTCATAAGGCTGCCATTGATGAACATGAAGTTCTTCTTCTGTTGCATTCGGATTTTTCAGAAGGGTGACACCGATATGATAGAGACTTTCCAGTGTTCGTACGGAGGTAGTGCCTACGGCAATTGCTTTTCCGTTGTGGGCAATCAGATTTTCAATTGTCCCGCGAGAAACAGATATATATTCGGTATGCATCTCATGTCCTTCGATTTCTGCGCTCTTTACAGGTTTGAAAGTTCCAGCGCCTACGTGCAATGTCAATTCCTCCAAATCTACTCCTTTTTCTTTTAATGCGTTCAATACACGAGGAGTAAAGTGCAACCCGGCGGTCGGAGCGGCTACTGAACCTTTTATTTTAGAATAGACAGTCTGATAAGTTTCCTTATCACTTTCTTGTGTATCCCGATTCAGATAAGGCGGAATGGGAAGTTCACCGAATACTTCAAGGATATCAGCAAAAGTTATCTCCGGATTATCCCAGCGGAAATCTACCCAATGGCTGGTGCCGTGGCATTCACCACGGGTAGCAGTCAAAGTAATCGGTTGCTCTTTTACAGTCATTTCCCGTTTCAGCGTACCTTCTTTCCATTTTTTCAGATTACCGATCATACAAAGCCAGGCGGCATGTTCGGTTTGCTGGAAATTAAGCACATAATCGTTCGGTTCAATCGGTTCCAGACAAAAGACTTCAATGAGAGCGCCGGTTTCTTTACGGAAGTGCAGGCGTGCCTGTATCACTTTTGTATTATTGAATATCATCAGACTTCCCGTCGGGAGATAGGATGGAAGTGAAGTAAAGCGGTCTTCGGATACTTCACCATGGCGGTAGACCAGGAGTTTGGACTGATCGCGCACTGGTAGAGGGAATTTTGCGATACGTTCATCCGGTAACGGATAGTTAAATTCACTGATACGGATATGTTTTGGATCTTCTTTCATGATAAACTTCTTTACGGGCTGCAAAGGTACGGATATTTATTCTCTTTTTTCTATCTTTTTTTATTGAGTTGCCGTATCTTTGTAGAGCGATTGGGCTTTCGAACTTCAATCGTAAATTCTAATTCGTCAAATACTTAAATAGAAAGAAGATGAAAATAGGTGATAAAGTACGCTTCCTGAATGAGATCGGGGGTGGTATTGTGACGGGATTTCGGGGAAAGGATATTGTGCTGGTAGAAGATGCCGATGGATTTGATATCCCGATGCCCATACGTGAGTGTGTGGTGATTGATACGGATGATTATAATATGACGAGACCGGTGCCGAAAGCTACTCCGAAGAAAGTAGAAGAGAAGCCGGTGCGATCTTCTATTTCCCATCCTGTACATGAAGAAAAAGAAATGGGACATTTGTCTAAGCCTCAAGTTTCTGCTTTTCGTCAGCCGGAAATGCGTGGTGGGGATGTGTTGAATGTTTTTCTGGCTTTCGTTCCGGAAGATATCAAAGCAGTCAGCACGACTCCTTTTGAAGCTTATCTGGTGAATGACAGTAACTATTATTTGTATTATACCTATCTCTGTGCCGAAGGAAAAGCATGGGAAGTCCGTTCCAATGGAGTAGTAGAGCCGAATACAAAATTCTTGCTGGAAGAATTTGAAAAAGCAGAATTGAATGATCGTGAACACGTAGCTGTGCAATTTATTGCTTTTAAGGAAGGGCGTTCGTTTGCTATGAAGCCGGCAGTAAGCGTGGAACTCCGTATTGATACGGTGAAGTTCTATAAATTGCATACATTCCAGGAGTCGGAGTTCTTTGAAACACCTGCATTGATTTACGATATAGTAAAGGATGATGTTCCCACTAAACAAGTGTATGTTTCTGCTGAAGAATTGCAATCAGCTTTGCTTAAGAAAACAGTGGTAGACAAACCCAAATCTCAGCCGATTGTGAAACGTGGCGGACAAAGTGGCATTATTGAGATAGACCTTCATATTGGTGAGTTGCTGGATGATACTCATGGAATGAGCAACAGTGAGATACTGAATTATCAGCTGGATAAATTCCGTGAAGTGCTGGAACAGTATAAGAATAAACGTGAACAGCGTATTGTCTTTATCCACGGAAAAGGTGACGGTGTACTTCGTAAAGCGTTGCTGGATGAACTGAAACGTAAATATCCTACTTTCCGGCATCAGGATGCCTCTTTCCAGGAATATGGTTTCGGGGCAACGATGATAACGATTAAATAGTTACAAGCCACAAAAGCTACAAGCTACAAGTTGCTGCGCTATTATTCTGCATAGCACTCGTAGCTTGTAGCCTGTAACTCCTAGCTATTATATTTTCTTTCCCAAAGGAATAGAAAGTCCGATAAAGGCATTCACATGTTTGGAGTTATTTCCAAAATACATATAGTCAGTACCCAGCATCAAAGGACCTATCTTGAAAGCAATACCGAATGTTTCGCCACCTTGTAACATGGAATAGCTCAACGTAGTATTAATCAAAGTATTGGGACGATAATTGGCGGAGAATGTCAATTCAGAATACGTTTTTAACTGGCCGAAACGGGTTGTTGATAATAATCCTAATCCCAGTTTGTTGTTCAGTAATCCGTATTCACCTCCGATAACCATAGTCGGTGATAAGGAGGTGGTGCGTGATTTGTTTTCCTTCTTCTTCAAACCGAATAAATCAAAGTCCAGCACATCGGATGATTCGCTATAGTTATTTTTATCAATAGTAGTATTCTTATCTGATTCAGCTATTTGAGTACTTGATTTGCCCCAGGAAATGAATCCCAAGTCAAGAATGGCGGCAGAAACAGTCAGATTCTTCATCACCTGATAGCTTGCTCCTAAATCGATACCTGCTCCATAACCACTGATGCCAAAACTATTGTAATCCAGGTCAGTGATGTATCCATTTTCTTCTTCCAGATCAAGTCCTTTTGCGGAAGCTTCCAGATATGCATCCGTTTTTAGTTGGAATTCCGAGTCGATGCCAGCATCCTTTCCATACATGTAGAGCTGGTTGATATTCAGGTTTATGTTTCCTGCACCTAATAGTAATTTGGCTTTACCGCCTACGGTTAAGCGCTCGTTGATGGCACGTGAATATCCTGCTCCGACTTCTATGTAAGCGTTCAAACGTAGTTTTTCATTGCGGATGTCAAAACTCTCACCGCTCCAGCTGAAATTATCAGCGTCTGTTGCGCGCAGGTAGTCGAACATGGTTTTAGGAATAGTGGCGTCCACATCAGCCCGTGCCCCTACATTGAATGACCAGAAACCTTTTCCTTTATAGAATCCGAAAGATATAACATCTGTATTCGCACTGATATTCACTTCATTCATTCCTTTCAGGCGATTGTAGAACTTGTCGTTGTTATAAAATTCACCGTCGGAATCGAAAACGTCGATGACATCTTGTATACCAAGTGAGTTAGTGGCTACTTCGGCATTCACGGAACCGATGCCGGGGAGATTGACATAACCACGTTTGGGTTGCAACGCCGGATTTAACTGAATGCGGGTACTGCTACCTTCCATAAAATAGGATGAACGCAAGTATTGCGCCTGCATAGTTGTGGGGAGAAGAAAGGAGATACAAATCCCCAAAAGTAAAAGCTTTCTCATTGTGTCTCGTAATTTGTGGGTTACTGTTAATGATTACTTCAATTTGTTCATGCAAAGTTAAAATAAGTATTTGTGATACCCAAATTATATAATAAGTAAAAACAGGATAAATAAATATCTTAGCGGATAAGTGGTCTTAAAATTGTACTAAATGGGAAAAACTATTATATTTGTAGCAATGCATGAAGGATATCTTTATTCTTTATATAAATGTCAATAGCTATGAACACGATATATGGCAAAATTCTGTGGAGAACTTCTCTTCCGGTTCTCTTACTACTATTCTTAGCTGTTTCGTGTAAACAGTCTGAGCAGCATTCCTCTTGGGAAAAAAAATACGACTCTTTTTATCGTTCGGTTACAGACTCTTTGACCACTCATCCACAACAGATACGTGCGCTGGCAAAGCAAAAGATGGAGATGTCGACTGATAGTCTGGAATGGTATTACTACTCTGCTATAGTATTAAAAACGTATATGTTCACTTCGGATGTGGACTCAGCCCGCTATTTAATAAAACGGATAGAAGACTTTTGTGCCCGTGAACAATCTTCACCCTATCTTGCTGATTTACGCTCGGAATATCTGAATACAAAAGGTAATATTTATGTGCGTGTAGGCGCTATGGATTCGGCTATTGTCTGCTTTACAGATTCTTACAAACAACGTTTACAGGGAATGAAGACAGAATCAGTCCCGGATATTCTTATCAATCTGGCTGATGCATGCAGCCGGCAGGGAAAATATGACGTAAGTGCATTTTGGTATCGTAAAGCGCTGCAAATCGGAGATTCTTTAGGAATATCGGAGGGGCGTCGTCATCCTGTTTATTATGGGCTGGCTCAGGTGTATATGGCTTTACACGATTTTGATCAGTGCGACTATTACTATAATCTGGCAGGGATGTTTTATGATAAAATGCTTCCTTACGAGAAATATATCTATTTGAATAATCGTGGTAATTCATATTATTATCGTGAGGATTATCCGGAAGCTTTAAAATATTTCAAGAAAGGTTTCTCGCTGGCGGTTTCTCATCCCGATATGGGCTTTGAGAAAAACCTGTGCATGGTGAATCTGGGGGATGTCTATCTGCAAATGAATGAACCTGACTCAGCGGCTAAATATATCAATGAATGCCAACCCTTTTTTCGGAAAATAGGGGCGGCAGGAGCGCTTTATTATATTGATACCCAACGCATCGGTCTGGCTCTGGGGCGAAATGATATGGCAACCGTAAGGAATCTGCTAAGTAAGGCTACCAATCCGAATCATATAGAGCCGGACATGCTGCATATTCGTAATAAGTATTTGCAGGAGTTTTACGAGAAGACGGCAGATTATAAAAATGCTTTCTTTTATCAGAAAGAAAACAGCCGGCTGGACGATTCTATCCGTAATGAACATGTAAGAATGCGTACAGCCGATATGTCATTGAGATATCAACAGGACTCTACACTGTTGGCAAAGAACATATTGATTGAGCAGCAGAAGGTAGAGATGTTAAAGTTGCACGAGGGACGTTTCTTCTGGATTGGAGTTTGCGTTTTGGTATTGGTTATTGCTTGTTTCATCTATCTGTATGAAAAGAAAAGACGGGCTCTTCTGCTCGCGCAAAGTCAGCGTACCATATCTTCTTTACGTTTGGAGAATATACGTAACAGAATGTCACCGCATTTTATTTTTAATGTGCTGAACCAGGAAATGGGCAGTCGGGACGGGGAGAATAAAAAAGAGCTTTCCTCATTGGTGAAACTAATGCGACGGAATTTGGAATTAGCTGAGCAAATGTGTGTTACCTTAAAAGAAGAATTAGGTTTTGTGCAAACCTACATTGATCTTCAACGCCGTTCTTTGGGACCGGAATTTAAGGTGACTATTGAAGTTGGTGAAGATGTAGACACCAATCAGTTGCTTCTGCCTTCCATGTTAATACAGATACCGGTGGAGAATGCCATCAAGCACGCTCTTCAGGGTAAAGAAGGTGAACGGCGCCTTTGGATTGATGTTCATCGTTCCGGTACTTATATTTGTGTCCGGATTACGGATAACGGGGGCGGGTTCAAACTGAACAGTGCTAACAGAGGGACAGGGACCGGAATGAAGGTAATCATGCAAACTATTCAGATTTTGAATGCTAAGAATAAGGAAATGATTGAAATTTCGGTACACAATATTCCTTTGCCGGATGGCGAGACCGGATGTGAAGTAAGTTTTCATTTACCGTTGAATTATGATTATTCAGTTTAATGATTTTCGAATAATCCTCAATTTTGATTGGATATCCGTTGTTTTGATCGAATATTCTAAAAATGACATATTCTGATTTTTTAAATTGCTTTCAGTTCTTTAATTTCGCAGAAACAAGAGAGGTATGGACAGGTATAAGGTTGCAATAGTAGATGACGATGAGTTGTCCTTGGATAATCTGGTATTCGGGTTACAGAAATTTGAAAACTTTCATTTAGAAGGTACTGCACGCAATGGAGTATCCGGGAAGAAACTGATAGCTAAAGTGCGTCCCGATTTGCTCTTTTTAGATGTAGAGCTACCTGATATGAGGGGGATGGATTTGTTGGATAGTATTCGCGAATCTCTGACTTGGGGCATGAAAGTCGTTTTTTATACTGCATACGATAAATACATGATGTCAGCCATTCGTCAATCTGCTTTTGATTATTTGTTGAAACCTTTTGAGGACAAAGATCTGGAACTTATAATTTCCCGATTTATGGAAAGAATAGAATTAGAACGGAAAGCTGCATTTTTTCCTGCGGCATTAGCAAACACTAGTCAGACATTTATGGTGTTTACTCCGACAAATGACATGCGGGCATTACGACCTGCCGAAATTGGATATTTCCGGTATTGCTCTGAACGGAAACAGTGGGAGGCAGTATTGAGTGGACAAACGCCGTTACCTCTGAAGAAGAGTACCACGGCCGATCAGATAGTGAGATATGCTCCTTGTTTTGTGCAGATTCATCAGTCTTTCATAATCAATATTGATTATCTGATGATTATCAAGGATGGTAAATGTGTGTTGTATCCGCCATTTGAGAATGTAGATGAGCTGCTGGTCTCTAAGAAATATAAAAAGGAGCTACAAGACAGATATTGTTTGTAAATGAAATATATATATTGGTTAGGGAGTCGACACTTGAATAGTGTTGATAAAGGAAAGAGGGCACAAAACGTGATGTTCAGTGCCCTCTCTTATTATTTCACTTCGATACCTTTATTCTGCAAAGTGACATTCAATACTTTCGCATAATCAGCGTATTGCTTGTCAGTAAGCGTTTTCTTCATCAACTTCAAGTTTCCGTACACTGCATTGTGGAGTTTCTTTTCCTGGTCCTTCTTTGCAGTTGTGGCACGTCCCATCTGTGTAGAGAAGTATTCGCAGATGTTTGCTACTTCTTCATGCTGGCCAGCCGACAATTTTAAATATTTACTCAACTTGGTTACGTTGATGTTACCATCCCATTTTGCAGTTGTAGGTTGATTTCCTGCTGCAAATGTCGTAGCAGTCAGACAGACTGCTGTTATTAATGTTAATCCTAAACGTTTCATAATACCTACTTTTAATTTGTTATACCTAAAAACAATTCTAACTCTAAAAATCTAATACCTATTGAAAACAGCTCTAAGCGCTTAGCTTTTTCTTTTTACCTATGCAAATATAGAAATATGTTTTATAACATAAAAGCAAAGAAGAAGGAAAGTGCAGTTTAAGGGAGCATTTCTTGATATAGATCAATTATATGGTATTATTTTGCTTGTTTAAGACCTTATTTGTAATATGAATGTAATATAGTTATCGAACACGGGTGATCATAATGATAGTATTTATCCGGATTTTACCACCATCCCCATTTTTTATCCGGCATATCTATGGTGTATTGAATTTCAGATGAAATACCTACAAAGCCCAATCCGCCTTCTACATTGCTGGGCAGGCTGATAGGTTCCATCAGGGCTTCGTCATAATCTTCGTCATCCATGCAGTTTAAAGCTTTCAGGTAGCGATAATATGTTTCAGGCAAACTGAGCACGCGCACGGTGATATTTTGTTTCAGGTAGCAACGGGTATAATTCAGTGATTGGAGAATATCATAGTTGTCATCGTAAAGTGGGGTGTAAACTTTCAGCGTGGCAGATGAATTGGTGAAACGATTATCTGTGAAGATACTGTATTTGTTTTCAATGTTGGTGGGAAACATTGCATTTTCATCATCATCCGAGCTGGTGACATGTCCGTCGGTCAGGATCACGTCTTCACGGTTGATAAGTTCGGTATATCTATAGTTGACAACTGTGTCTTTCGTTATGGTGTAAATGTAATCTCCATTTTCATCCTTTATATAGTCTCCGTTCTCGTCTTCGTTGGGCGTGTAGATAACGCAGCGGAAGTCTTTGTTATTCACTATCTCCAGACGGTAATAGTTCTTTTCGTTAGGGAGATCCTCTAAGGTGATGCGGTATTGACGATGGGCTCTCATGCTACCCCATTGGCGGATGAGGGCGGTACAGGTGTCCACTTGCAGGCTTTGTAGGGGACGGGGAACAGTTACTTGCGAACTGACATGATACTTTCCGCCTTCCGCTGTGGCTTCCAGGCGAATGTTATCTCCGGGTTGTAAGCGGGCGGTGAGACGGAATATTTTGAAGCGCATACTTTTTAGTAATGCTTCATATTGCCCCTTGTCAAGCTGATTTTGCATATTTCCATAGTATTCTTCGGGAGATATGGCTTGAGGGGATTCAACCTGCTTATTGTTTACGTAGAGGGAAAGCGTTGCTTCATTGATGCGGCCGATGCTGTTTCCTTCACTAAGATGCAGGTAAACGAGATTCTCTGTTTGTCCGGCATTGAGCAGGGCATTCATGATAAGCTGTGGATTTTGTTGTCCGGGATTATATGGGATTTCATTTTCACAAGCCATAAAGAGCCCGGCGAAAGCTATATATATAATAAGGTGTAATTTAATTCTTGTTTTCATAATCTGGTATGGCTTTTAAAATTTATAGGTATAAGTCACAGAGGGTATGCAGGGTAATATCGTCAGTTTCTTGATAACAGTCTTCGACTTTTTCTCTGAGTTGTATTGATTACCGTTTCCTTGATATATGCTGTTGTAAAAGTCATTGTAAATCAGATTGTAACCTTGTTCCCATTTGCTGTAAACCAGGTTGGGGTTCATAGCATTGTAGGCATTATAAAGGCTGATGTTCCAAGTACGCATGCCATGCTTGGTTTTCTTGTTGAAGTTGATACCCAGGTTTAGGCGATGACTGGCTGGCAGGCGGTAGTTGTTGCGCCGGGAAATATAAGGAGCAGATTCTATATTGCCTTCGGGACGGATGATAATGGTCTCCCGTTCAGGTACTGTGATGCATCCCCCGGTATTGAATATCCACGAAGCTCCGACATCGATACGTTCACTGAATTTATGATTCAAACACAGACTGATGGTGTGGCGGCGGTCATATTTATAAGGAAACCATTTACCCTGGCTGATGGCACCATCTTTGAAACGGTGATCGGTCTTTGCCAACGTATATGCCAGCCAACCGGTAGTCTTTCCCAAAGTCTTTTGTACCATCATTTCCAGGCCAAAGGAACGTCCTTCACCCATTTCTACCTTTTCCTCCCAATTAGTGGAAGTGCCGAAAAAGGAAACGCCATCCTGATATTCCAGTATGTGACGCATCTGCTTATAATATCCCTCTATAGAGAACTCCCAGCCAGCCAGACCGGTATAATAGCCTCCAAGAGAGTATTGATTGGCATACATGGGGCGTATGTTTTTGGTAATTGGTACCCAAAGATCCGTGGGCATAGAGAAGGGAGTGGATGAAAGCAAGTGTACATATTGTGCCATGCATGTATAGGATGCCTTGGCGGAGAATCCCTGTCCGAAGTTGTAGCGTGTAGAGAGGCGTGGTTGAATCGAACAGTAGTTCTTTCCTTGTGTAGAGAACAGAGATGCCCTTATACCGGCATTTAGGCTGAGATGGCTGTTCAGGTTGAAATTATCTTCAGCATAGAGTGATACCTCTTGTCCTCGTAGTACATGATTATTGCTGGCGGCATAAATTGTTTCTTCCTGTTGCTCCCCGTTTTCCACTTCCTGAGTCTTGGAAGTGGAGATGCCCGGGCGGAAAGTATGGTGGATATATTCTGCTCCAAACTTGATGTGATGTTCCGGAGCGGGTGTAAAATCGAAGTCCATGCGCGCACTCCAGTCACTGATGCCCGAACGGAATTGGGATAAATAGCTATAGCGATCTAATATTTGCCCCCGGTAGGTGCGTGTATCTTCCACATCCTGATTCAATTTCATCAGATAGTTATTGTAGGAAATAGTGGTGTTGCAGAACAACTTACTATTGAATACATAATTCCAGCGGCCATAGGCTATCGTGTTTCCCCAGTTCAGGTGGCTGTCATCTTTATAATAGACTTTAGTGTCGTCGTTGTTCTGATAGTAGTTGTTGCTGTCGGTGGTGTCAAAGTGGTAGTGGTCCTTTCCTTTATAGAAACCGATGAAGAGGCGGCTGCGGTCATTGAATTTATGGTTCACCTTGGCATTGATGTCGTAAAAGTAGTAGTTGTATTTATCAGCGTAATAATCATCTTTATCCACTATGAGGTTTTTGAAGAAGGCGGTGTGCGTGGCACGTGCACTAAGACTGAAAGAAGTGTGTCCTTTCCAGATAGGTCCTTCAAAATGCAGTTTGTCGGTAAGTGTACCTACACTGAGTGCACCGTGGTAATGGTGCATATCTCCGTCGTTGGTGCGTATATCGACAATAGAGGAAAGCCGACCGCCGTAACGGGCGGGAAAGGAACTCTTGTAGAGTGTAGTGTTTTTTATAGCTTCGGGAGTAAATACGGAGAACACCCCCAGAAGATGATCTGCATTATATACCGGAATACCGTCTAGCAATATCAGGTTCTGGTCCGGTCCTCCTCCGCGTACATATAAACCGGAAAAGCCTTCCGTTCCAGCTTGTACACCTGGCATTAACTGAATGGTTTTCAATATATCAGCTTCTCCAAGTACGGCTGGAGTATGTTGAATTTGTGCCATCGGAATTTCATACGCTCCCATGGCGGTGGCTTGGATGCCGGCTTCTTTCTTGTCCGAAAGGACAATCACTTCCGCCAGTTCATTATTGCTGTCCAAGCGGATATTAAGCACGGTGTCTTTGTTTAGCGGGAACGAACTGTGCCGGGTTTCGTACCCTAAATACGAAAAAATCAATTCCGCATCTCCTTCCGGCAAAGTAAGAGTATAGAAACCGAAAGGATTGGTGGCAGTGCCCACACGCTGACGACTATCGAGGATATTGGCACCAATCAGCGTCTCGGAAGACGCCCCGTCTGTCACGTATCCGCTGATAGTGAACCGACGGCTTACGGTTTTCTGCGGCACGGGCCGCTTGTTTAGCAAAATATGTTTTCCGGAGATTTCGAAACCTATCGGTTGGTTTTCAAAAGCTTTCCGGAGAATTTCGTTAATAGTAAGGTCTCGGACGGCCAGTGTGATGCGTCCATTCAGACGTACTTCTTCTCCGTATATGAAACTGTACCCGGTTTTTTGTTCCACTTGTTTCACAAACTCCTCCAGTGTCGCATTTTGCAGTTTGATGCTGAAACGCGTTTGTGAAGGATTGGTCTTCTGTAGAACGCAGGTGGCAAATACAATCGTACTTTGTAGTGTACAGGTTGATAGGAGAACCGCTCCCACCAGGAAAAATTTCCTGATGGTGCGGGGTGAACAGATAGAGGATTTCATTCTAGTTTAATTTTTGTGTGATTGTTATTATGTCATTAGTTTTTGTGTATTCAAACTTTTGATTGCGGCAAAGCAGCGAAAGAATTTCTTCCAGTGTTTCGCCAGCAGAAAAAGTAGCCGTCATGCGATAGTTCTGTAAGTCAGCGTCTTCAATACGAATGTCTGTGTGGAAAGCGTTAGAAAGTTGTCGGACAATCTCTTGTAAAGGAATGCTTTTGAAAAGCAGTGTTCCGTTTCTCCAGATAATCTCTTCGGATGCATTATTTTCGGTATGTAGAGTCAGACTTTTCTTATCCTTATTATATATAGCGCTTTCATTGGGTGAAAGTATCAGGCTTTCTTCTGCTTTACCGATGAGGCTGACAGAAACGGAACCTTCCAACAAGGTTGTTTTCACTTGTGTATCTTCGGGATAGGCTTCGACATTGAAATGTGTACCTAAAACCTGTACTATAATTGCTCCGGCTTCTACTTTGAAAGGATGTGCTGCATCTTTGCTGACTTCGAAATAAGCTTCTCCTTGTAACTGTACTTTCCGGTCTTTTCCTCTGAAACGTTCGGGATAAGTCAGAGAAGAATAGCGGTTCAGTACAATTTCTGTTTGGTCGGGCAGTGTTACGGTACGTGTTTCTGCCAATGTGGATACGGTTTGCAATGGTACCGGGGCGAACATATAATATGCCCACCAGCCCAGTACACAAAGCACGGCGACAGCGGCTGCACCAGCCATTGTGTGCAATGAAAGGATGCGGCGTTGCAGATGCGGCAACCGTTTCTCAAGAAGTATCCAGCTATTGGCTTTCGAGAATCTTCCTCTCGGCGAACGGGTGGAGGTTGCGAGTTTATCGAGTATTCTTTCAAATTCTTGTTCCATGTTCTTCTTCTTTTCTATAAAGACAGGTAAAACGGAAAAACTCCCTATGCCGAAATTACTTTTTTTTCCTACATCCTACACCCGCTATCATTTTTATCTGGTTATCAAATAGATAGGTGGCGTGGGAAGTGGTGTAGGAAGGTGCAGGAAAGTTATATCCTACACCGAAAAATAGAAAAAAAGAGCGTTTTTATGTTTGTAATTCACTAATTCACAAGTCCTTAATATGTATTATACAAACTTTGCCTGTTTTCATGCAAATATCTCCTTTTAAACTGAATTTTCATCGTAGAAGTTATCACTTCGTAAGAATTGAGGAGTCAGGCTTCATAATCCCATTATATAGAAAGCTGAATGATAGAGGAGAAACTTGATATGCTCCTTCCTTTTTCTCCTAAAGCCTTAATGTTAATGTCATTATGCTATAAGCAAAACCTCGTTTTTCAGTTGAGGGCTGTGTAGCCCGCAGTTGTGGGACCGACAGCCCTCAATTGGAAAACGTAGAGCCCGCAACTGTGGGACGAAGTTTTGTTACGGGCAAAAGGACAAAAACAATAAAGCAAAGCTTAGTTTTCATACGGCCTTAAGGTATTTATGTACCAAGCTCACGTGAGAAAAAGCTAGTGATAGGATGAAACAGAATGGAGTTGTAGTTCCCATTATTGGGGACTTAGATGGATAGTGATCTGTGTCTTTTTGCCTTCTTTATCCTTCGGGGTACAGACGATGCGGAATTCAGCTTTGTCTGTCACTCTCTTCGGATAGATCTTCACTCGTAGATTGGCTGATTTCTTCTTGGCAGGGATAATGACCGTCTTGTCTTCAATACTGAAAATAGCTGCTTTACCCGGCATGTTTATGCCATTAATGAGAACTTCCCTATCCTCATTTTTCTTTTCAGCGGCAATAATCTTTACGTCGAACTCTTCTGTGTCTTTGTTTTTGTCGAACGAATAGTTTTTGGTGGCTTTCTCAAAACCTACATACTCTTCGGGATAACTGGAACTGTTGTTACTGCATGCGGCAAGGATAAAGAGAAGCCCTGCGGTTCCTGCCATTTGTTTGCAAAATCTTTTCATGTCGTTTTAATTTAGTTTAGTTTATATAGTTCATGAGTAAAGACAGGAGCAAAAAAGAAATTCCCTATGGCGATAGAAATAAAAAGTGTTAAAGGTCAATTGATGATATACCTCAGATAATAGAGAAAATAAGATGATAGACTCTGACTGTTTATTAGAGCAGTATTTCTTTCAATCGAATGGTTGCTTTCTGCAATTGCGCATCCACCGTTTTTGTGCTGATGCCCAACTCTTCTGCTACTTGTGCATAGGTTTGTTTTTCTTCGCGGATGCGGATGAAGACTTCACGGCAACGTTCCGGTAGCCGGTCGAGAGCTTTTACATAGCGGGAAAAAAGCTCCTCGCTGATCAGAGTATCTTCAGGTGATACTGCTTGATCGGAGTGTTCATGTAGGGTTTCTGTTGATAGGGTGGGGCGGCGCTCCTCTTTTTCTATATAGTTGAGAGAGGCATTCTTTACGAGTATGAAACAGTAATCTTCGATATTGGTAATTTCTAATAATTGCTTACGGTGCTCCCAGAGTTTCATGAAAACATCGAGCACAATTTCTTGCGACCATTCTTCGTGGTGAGTGTAGTAAAAAGCAATACGGAACAGACGGTCATACGTCATATCATAAAAATCCCGGAAAGCAGTTTGCGAATCCTGCTCGCTCATTTTCCGTAGATACCTTCTGACTTCCTGTTCTGTCATATTGTCGTTTCATGTAATCAGCGGACAAAGGTAAGAGTTTCAAATTAAATATCCTATTCTGTGTGCTTCTTGTCTTTCTGAAATGCTGATTAAAAGATGGAGTTCTAGCAGAACTTGATAGATTGGTTAAAGTGTACTAATCAATGATATTAGCAAATATTTGCTTCTACCGTAGCTGTTGTTTTCATGATACTTCTGTTACTTTTTCAGGAATATAGACTTTTATTATCTTTTCAAACTTTGAACTATATATTTATTTGAAGTGTAGATGAAGAATGACATTAATCTTTCTTTCGTAAATGTGTTTTGATCAAATCCTCTGAAAGCATAGTCGTTTATTCATGTTCCACAACTGCAAAATTAAGTAATATTCTATAAAATCAAAACAAAATACGAAATAAAATCTAAAATATTTGCATATACACATTGTTTAAGCATGCGCTCGATTAAGTGTTTATATTACATTTATATCTGTTTTTAATCAAGAAAATAGTGAATATACAGTTGCTTAAAAAGCAAAATGATAGAAATGTGCCTTGTTTTGGTAAATAACAAAGATTATTTTGTTGTTAATAACATAAAAATAGCACTGCTTTATAGAAAAAGACATTAATGTTAACATAAAAGCAAATGTAAACTATGAGTTTGTTTTTTAGATATAATCTCATTGATTACATTCAAATGAAATTTTTCATAACGAACAAGCTATTTTGAATAATAAAAAATAACTGTTGAGAATTTGCTTTTCATAAGTTCTGCTAGAACATGGTAGATTCTAGTATTAACACATATATTTAAGAGAGCTTATGGAGAAAAAAATTGTTTTATCATTAGCCTGCCTACTTATTGGAATTGGCTTGGCGATTGCGCAAACTCCAAAAACAGTGACGGGACTAGTCATTTTTGAAGAAGACAATCAGCCTATTGTAGGTGCATCTGTTTTGATTAAAGGTACAAACCAGGGGGCGGTAACAGATCTCGATGGTAAGTTTACACTTACTAATGTGCCGGGTACGGCAAAAATACTGAGAATAACCTACGTCGGCATGCAGACGATAGAGGTGAATATAAAAAGCGGGACGATGAAAATCGTGATGAAACCGGATGCTGAAGTTTTGGAAGAAGTAGTGGTTACCGGTATGACAAAGATGGATAAACGACTTTTTACAGGTGCTGCGACCAAATTGTCCAGTGAAGATGTGAAATTGGATGGTTTGGCAGATATTAGCCGTTCGTTGGAAGGACGTGCGGCAGGTGTATCTGTACAAAATGTTTCCGGAACTTTCGGTACAGCTCCTAAAATACGTGTTCGTGGTGCTACATCTATTTATGGTAGTTCTAAACCGTTGTGGGTAGTTGATGGTATCATAATGGAAGATGTTACGGAAGTAAGTGCCGATGAGTTGTCTTCTGGTGACGCCGTTACATTGATTAGTTCTGCCATTGCAGGTCTGAATACAAATGATATTGAGAGTTTCCAAATTTTGAAGGATGGATCTGCGACTTCTATTTATGGTGCACGTGCCATGGCAGGTGTGATTGTAGTTACTACCAAGAAAGGGCAGGCCGGAAAAAGTCATATTTCCTATACCGGTGAATTTACCATGCGTATGACTCCGAGATATGCCGACTTCAATATTATGAATTCACAGGAACAGATGGGAGTTTACAAAGAGATGAAGGAGAAAGGCTGGTTAAATTTCTCGGATACTTATCGTGCTGCTCAAAGTGGTGTCTATGGTAAGATGTATCAGTTGATGAATACTTATAATCCGGTGACCGGTACATTTGCCTTGGAACACACAGACACTGCAATGAATGATTATTTGCAGGAGGCTGAGTACAGAAATACAGATTGGTTTGATGCACTATTCAGTAATTCTGTGATGCATAATCATTCTGTCAGTCTTTCATCCGGTACGGAAAAAGCTTCTTTCTATGCCTCTTTAAGTGCTATGGCCGATCCGGGATGGTATAAAGATAGTGAGGTAAACAGATATACGGCTAATCTGAATGCTACATATAATATTTCAAAACAGCTATCCATTAATCTTATATCTTCGGCAGCCTATAGAAAACAAAAGGCTCCTGGTACTTTGAGCCAAAGTGTGGATCCTGTATATGGTGAAGTGAAGCGTGACTTTGATATTAACCCGTATTCGTATGCGTTGAACACTTCCCGTGCATTGGATCCGAAGACAATGTATACCCGTAATTATGCTGATTTCAATATCCTTCATGAATTGGATAATAACTATATGAATCTGGATGTGGCAGATTTAAAGTTCCAGGGGGAGTTGAAATGGAAACCTATTACAGGGTTGGAATTTTCAGCATTGGGAGCTGTGAAGTATTCTGCAACTTCACAAGAACACCTCATTACGGATGATTCTAACCAGGCTATGGCTTATCGTGCTATGCCCGATGCTACGGTACGTGATCGTAACCCCTTCTTGTATACTGATCCGGATAACCCATATGCATTACCTATTAGCGTATTGCCTCAAGGAGGTATTTATCAACGTACGAACTATAAGATGCTGGGATATGACTTCCGCGCTACTGGAAGTTGGAATCATGTATTTGCCGAAAAACATATTGTGAATCTTTTTGCCGGTATGGAGACAAACTCTTCCGATCGTAATAAGACTTACTTTAATGGTTGGGGTATGCAATATACGCAGGGCGAAATTCCGTTCTATACTTATCAGTTCTTTAAAAAGAGCATAGAAGAGGGTACTGACTATTATTCATTGACTAATACCCGTTCCAGATCAGCAGCTTTCTTTGCAAACGCTACTTATTCTTATCAGGGTAAATATACGGTGAATGGTACTTATCGTTATGAGGGTACTAACCGTTTAGGCAAGAGTCGTAGTGCACGCTGGTTACCCACATGGAATATATCAGCAGCATGGAATATGCACGAGGAGGAATTCTTTGAGTCATTGAGACCGGCTTTGGCACACTTTGCTTTGAAGGCTTCTTATTCTTTGACCGGAGACCCGGGGCCGAATACGGTTACTAACTCTACCATGGTATTAAAGAGTTATAAACCTTATCGTCCGTTTGCCAACATTCAGGAAAGTGGTCTAAAGATTATAGATTTGGCAAATGACGACCTGACTTATGAGAAGAAACATGAGTTGAATATTGGTGCAGATATGGGATTCCTGGACAATCGTATCAACTTTGCTATTGACTGGTATAAACGTGATAACTATGATTTGATTGGTGTGATACAGACTCCCGGTGTCGGAGGACAAATTCGTAAACTGGCTAATGTGGCTACCATGAAATCACATGGTGTTGAATTTACGCTTTCTACACGAAATATTCAAACGAAAGACTTTGGGTGGACTACGGATTTTATCTTCTCTCAGGCAAAAAATGAAGTTACAGACCTGGAATCGGATGCAGAAGTTATTGACGTGGTTTCCGGTACAGGATTTGCACTTAAAGGTTATCCGGTACGTGGGTTATTCTCGTATCAGTTTAAGGGATTGAATGAAGATGGTTTACCTACTTTTATTGATCAGAATGGAAACTTGACGAGTGATGGTAATGATATTGATTTTCAAAGTCAGAAACTGGATTATCTAAAATATGAAGGTCCGACTGATCCTACTATTACCGGTAGCTTCGGAAATATATTCCGTTACAAAGGGTTTAAACTGAATGTATTTATCACTTACTCATTCGGTAATGTTATTCGCCTGGATCCCGTATTCAGTAACGAATATACGGATCTGACTTCTATGCCGAAAGAGTTTAAAAATCGTTGGGTACTGGCAGGTGAAGAGAGTATAACCACAATACCAACGATTGTAACGAAGCGGCAGAGCGATACTGATAATCACTTAAAAACTCTTTATAACGCATACAATTATTCTACGGAACGTATAGCTAAAGGGGATTTTATTCGTATGAAAGAAATATCAGTTTCTTATGATTTCCCGAAGAAGTGGTTAGAGAAAATATTTATTAATGATCTTTCTTTAAAGTTGCAAGCTACTAACTTGTTCCTGATCTATTCGGATGATAAACTGAACGGACAAGATCCTGAGTTCTTCCGTTCCGGTGGTGTAGCAGCTCCTGTACCTAAGCAGTTTACATTGACTTTGAGACTTGGTATTTAAAACATTAAAAGCTAATTAGATTATGGAAAAGAAATATATATATTATCCATTTATGGTATTGGCAATGACTGTAGCATTGTCATCCTGTGACGACTTTTTGGATGAAATGCCGGATAACCGTACAGAACTGGATACGGAAGCCAAAATAACCAGCATGCTGGTATCTGCTTATCCTGAAACTAACTATGCATTGCTGGCTGAGATGTCATCTGATAATGCGGATGATAATGGTGGCACCTGGACTGCGTATAACAAGTTGCAGGAAGAAGCCGCTACTTGGAAGGATGCGACATATAAGGAAGAAGACAGCCCATATTCTTTGTGGAATGATTGCTATAAGGCGATTGCAGCAGCTAATGCAGCTCTGGATGCTATTAATACTATGGGAAACCCGTCATCTTTGGATCCTCAGAGGGGAGAAGCATTGTTATGCCGTGCCTACAACCACTTTGTTCTGGTCAATATTTTTAGTAAGGCGTATAGTCCGAAAACCAGCACTACGGATTTAGGCATTCCATATATGACTCATTTGGAAACTACCGTGTCTCCTGAATATACTCGCGGAACTGTAGCGGAAGTCTATGAAAAAATTGCAGCTGATATAGAAGCCGGACTACCTTTATTGAATGATGCTATTTATTCTGTTCCTAAATATCATTTTAATAAAAAAGCCGGATATGCTTTCGCAACACGTTTTTATCTTTATTATGTAAAGGATGATAAATCAAACTATGATAAGGCCATTCAGTATGCAACGGTGGTTCTGACAGAAAATCCGACGGCAATGTTGCGGGACTGGGCTACTGTCGGAGCACTGAGTCCTAATAACTCTATCCGTGCCACTGCATTTATCAATGTAAGCGAGAAGGCTAATCTGTTATTATATTCAACGAGTTCTTCATGGGGAAGAATTCACGGACCTTATGGGTTAGGAGAAAAATATACTCATAATGATATGATAGCCAATAAGGAGACTTGTAAGACAATCTCTATCTGGGGTGGTTATTCCATGCTTTATTTCAGCATACCGTCTTATCAGGGACTTCCCAAAGTTATAATGGGAAAGATGGCTGAATATTTTGAAATAACAGATCCTGTGAATGATATCGGTAATGCTCATGTGATGTTTCCAGCTTTCACAACTGATGAGGTAATTCTGAATCGTGCTGAAGCCTACACAATGAAAAAAGACTATACGAAAGCAGCAGCAGATTTGGATACATGGATACATGCTTTCACTAAATCCACGAATACTGTAACGGTAGAGTCTGTCAATGCATTGTATGGAGAATATTCAGAAGCAACCGGTACGGGTATGAAATTTTATACTCCGAAAGCTCCTACTCCTAAAAAGGCGCTGCATCCTGATTTTACGGTAGAATCGGGTACACAAGAAAACCTTATTCATGCAATTTTGCATGTACGCCGTATATTGACCTTGCATGAAGGCTTGCGTTGGTTTGATATTAAGAGATATGGTTTGGAAATTTATCGTCGTACTGTATATAACAATGAAATTACTGTGAACGATGAATTGAAAGCGGATGATTCACGTCGGGCTATTCAGTTACCGCAAAGCGTAATAACAGCAGGATTGGAAGCTAATCCGCGTAATTAATCGGTTAATTTTAAAAAGAAAAATTATGAAGAAATATTTATATATATTAGGCATAGCGGCTTCATTGCTGAACTTTACAAGTTGTAGCGAAGATGATCTGGACCCTAAGAGCATTTTTGAAGATCAGCCGACAAGTGAACAAAATGATTTTGATAAATGGATCCTCGCTAACTATACAATGCCTTATAATATCGCATTGAAATATCATATGGAGGATATTGAATCTAATCATGATTATACTCTGGCTCCTGCTGATTATGATAAATCGGTGAAGTTGGCGCATATCGTGAAGTATGCATGGCTGGAAACCTATGATGAAGTGGCGGGTATCGACTTTACGCGTCAGTATGTGCCCAAAGTTCTTCATTTGGTAGGTTCCGCTGCCTACGAGGACAATGGAACGATGGTACTTGGTACTGCGGAAGGTGGGTTAAAGGTTACTTTATATCTTGTAAACAATCTGAAGATAGATGCAGATTTTCTGAATGAGTACTATTTTAAGACCATGCATCATGAGTTTGCCCATATCCTTCACCAGACAAAGAGTTATGATCCAGATTATGACCGTATTTCCGAGGGGCTTTATGTGAGTGGTGACTGGTATCTGGAGTCTGATGAAGATGCGTTGGCAAGTGGTTTCATTTCTCCTTATGCAATGAGCGAACCTCGTGAAGATATTGCGGAAGTTACTTCTATTTATATCACAAATACGGCTGAGTATTGGGCGGAACAGATGGAAACAGCCGGAACCAAAGGTGCTGAAATCATCAATCAGAAATTGACGATTGTAAAGAATTACATGCAAACAGCATGGAATATTGATATGGACGAACTCCGTGACGTTGTTCAGCGTCGTATGAGTGATGTTGTGACCGGAGAAATTGATTTGGAAACACTTAAATAAATATGAGAAATGATGAAAAAAATATATTATATTCTATTTTTATTGCTCGCCGGATTCTGCTTCAACTCATGTGTAAGTGAAGAAGAGGACTTATTTGATAAGTCGGCAGCTGAAAGGATGAATGAAGCTTTGACTAAATATAAAGCTATTCTTCAGGATGATCCGCAGGGTTGGGTAATGGAGTTCTATCCGAGCGACCGTTCGATGGGTGGATATACTTATACTGCAAAGTTCGATAATGGTAAGGTTGATATGACTTCGGAATTATCTTTAAATTCCAGCAGCGGTGATAAATGGCCGGCTGGTACGGTAGTGACTTCGTATTACCGGGTTATCTCCGAACAAAGTGCACTTCTTACATTCGATACTTACAATTTGTTGTTCCATTTCTTTTCAGAACCAAGAGGGTCCAGTGATGTTGACGGATATGCCAGCGACTATGAGTTTGTGTTTATGGAAGTGAGTGAAGACCGCATTGTACTAAAAGGAAAGAAATATGGCAATAAGATGGTCATGACTAAACTGACTGAGAGTGCTGGTAGCTATATGAGGAAAGTACTGGATATGCAGGAAAAAATGGCAGCCGTACCTCGCATGAAAATGGTAGTGGGAGGAAAAGAATATACTGTCAGCATGGTGGGCAAATTACTTTCTTATACGGATATGAAAGAAGACAGCTCCTTGGAAAATATAGACATGGCATATATTTATACTCCGGATGGAATAAATCTCTATGAACCGCTTACGGTAAATGGAATTACTTTTCAACACTTGGTCTATGACGATGCTACGGGGGCTATAAAAGCTACGGATGCAGATGTTTCTTTTCCTTATCCTACAGCTTTGGAGCAGTTCTGTGGGACAACTTCTCAATGGTACCTTTCTTTTGATATAGCTGCGGGGACTGGAGATATGGACAAGGAACTGATGGATTTATTCAGTAATGCTTATGCAATAAATAAATCGACCCAGTATGAAGAGTTTATTGGTTGGTATATTGGAGCAAATTCTGCCTATCCGGGAAATGATACAAACCCATATTGTATGGGTTGGGAATCTAATTGGTTAGGATTACAGGTTTGGGATGTTGCATATGGATATAAAATGTCTATTATAGATGAGGCGAGCAAAAAAATCTCTCTTCAATCCACTGCTCCTGGCATTAACTATGATTTTTATGTATTCTTAGATCCTATCATAGAGTATGTTGACGCGCATAGTCCCTATACTGTGGAATTTGATGATGATCAAACTCCTACTACTGCTAAGTTGGTTAGTACAGTTGATAATAAGGTCTGGTTTAGTTTAACCAAGCAATGATTTATTAATTAAGGAAGATACTGTTATGAATAGGAAAGTAATTTTATCTGTAGTGGCCTCTATTATAGTGCTTTTAGTTGGAATCCCTTTCTTTATGTATGGAGAAGACGGATATTCATTTCCACAAGCATTGTTAATGGTTATTTTAATAGATTTGTTGTGTTATTCACCGGCAAATTTGGTGATTGCTAAGAAATCTGATGAAATTTCTGTCTTGAAGCAAATACTGAAGTATATAATAGTGGCGGCACTTATTATGTTGTTACTGATATTCTTTGATAGTAAACATTCTTTTGCGGAATCGTTGTGTATTGCATTGGGAGTAACTTTCTTTATTTATCTCTCTGATACAATTATTAATGCTTCGGTTCGAAAACTTTTGAAAACTAAAAAATAAACTGTTTAGCGTATGAAAAAAATAAATATTTTATGGATGCTGATAGGATGCCTGTTCTTGGTAACGTCCTGTTCAGATGATGATGATTCTGCCGTTGCATCATTACAGGTGATAAAGTCTGATGTATCTTTCACTGCCATCGCAACTACCGGCACTATAGAGGTACAAAGTAATTCTGCCATTACGGCGGTAAGCAATCAGGATTGGTGTACGGTTACTGTTAACGGTAATGTCGTGACAGTGGCGGTTCCTACTTATACTGGTCTTGTAGGCCGAAATGCGGTTGTTGAAATATCGAATACCTTAGATAGCAAGGTGCGTGTACCTGTGTCACAAGCCGGTGGAGTATGGTATGTGAACGGAGATGATCTTTACGGACTGTCTGACGAAGAAAGTACTATAACGATCCCTGTGAAGAGTGATTATGACTATACTGTTGATATGCCGGCTTGGATAACCGGTGAGAAAGTAAAAGAAGGTTATAATTTTACTTTAACAGAGAATACGACAGGAAATGCCCGTAAAGGAACTGTAATATTCAAGAGCCAAAAAGGAACTAAAGAAATAACTTTTGTTCAGTTTGGTGTGAATGATATTGCAGGTACTTATGAAGCTACTTATTCTACTTTTGGTGAAGGGGATGATTGGGTGAGTGAAACTGTGAAAATAGAACTTTTGCAAGATGAAGAAAATGAAGCGGTTTTCTATGCAGACGGTTTGAGTTCTATAAGAGGAGTTGTATTGCCTCTGAAATTCGATGGTGAAACCTACCAATTGAGTGCCCTTAACGGACAATATCTTGGATTTATAGAATCACAAAAATGGTATCTTTATACCATCGTGAGAAGTGAAGCGGGCTATGTACATGCGGACACATCATTGTCCTATCCAGCTATAGCTGAGCTTGATGTAGACGATGAAGAATTAATGCCTTTCTTCCCTTTCAAGGATAAAAAGGGATTTTCTTTTACAGGAGAAACAGGGACTATAAAGAGTTTTATCGATGCTATAGGAGTTTATGTTTTTGCTTCTAAGTCTCCAACGTTTGGTAACAATAATAATCTTGGTTATTATGATATCTTTAAAGGTCTATCAATAAAGAAAATAAAAGCAGATCATTAGAATTCTCTCTGACGAATTAGGTTTAACTTTATGTTGACCTATAGAAGAAAGCCGTTTCTGTGAAGAAACGGCTTTTTGTGTCTACTATCGTGTGTCTTTCATAAGAGCTGTTGAAATCTCGTCATTCTATTGACATCCTAACTTCACTTTCTTGTAGCGTAGTTGAAATCTGTAGCTTCCACCTTTGCACCCCGAAAGGATTCTTGATTTATTTTATCAATTGAACAGTATGAAAGTGAAAAGATGTTTTTTAGAATGGAGTTTGGTAAGCAGGCGCTTTGCCGTTACCCTCACCTTTGTTTTAGGGGGAGGAATGTTGCTTGCTGCTAATCTTGTTCCACTGAAAGGTGTGGTAAAAGATGCCTCAGGAGAACCGCTGGCCGGCGTTACGGTGAGAATCAAAGACGGAAAGTCGGGAACAATCACTGATGTAAACGGACATTTTGTCTTGGATGTAGAGAAAGGGAAAAAACTGTTACTGAGTTATATCGGATACTCAGAAACAGAGGTACTGGTAAAAGATGACCAACAAATGCAGATTGTACTTAAGGAAGATGCGCAACAGTTGCAGGAAGTGGTGGTCGTAGGTTACGGTACGGCAAAGAAAGTAAATCTGGTTGGTGCTGTGGACCAGATTGATAGCAAGCAGATTGCAGAGCGCGGCAACAGTAACATTTCTCGTTCGTTGCAAGGTATGGTACCGGGGCTGAACATTACATTCAGTGACGGTAAACCTTCGCGTACGCCATCCATTAATCTTCGTGGAACAGGAAGTATTGGTGCGGGTGGTAGTGCCCTTGTGTTGATAAACGGGGTGGAGGGTGACCTCAACTCGGTGAATCCCGCAGATGTGGAAAGTGTATCTGTACTGAAGGACGCTTCATCGGCTGCTATCTATGGTGCGCGTGGTGCTTTCGGAGTTATATTGGTAACTACCAAGAACGCTACTGCCGGAAAGACGAAAATCAACTATAACGGAAGTTTCTCCATGCATCAGCGTACGGTGAAGACAGAAGATGGTATCGTTAGTAATGGTTTGCAGTGGACCGATGGCTGGTATACGGCTTATCTGGAAGGTCAGGAGGCGCCTCCGGGAGGTATCAATAATGTATTTAAGTACTCTACCGACTGGTATAATGAATTGGTAAGACGCGATGCCGATCCTTCTCTGGATAAAGTGCGTGTCAATGATAAGGGGGAATATGAATACTTTGGTAATACCAACTGGCTAGATATCATTTATAAAGATCAGAACTATTCCACTGAACATAATGTCAGCATTAGTGGGGGAAATGAGCGTGCCCGGTATTATGTGTCAGGACGCTACTACAATCAGGATGGCATTTATAATGCCGGAGACGAAAAGTATACGCAGTATAATATCCGTTCAAAAGGAGAAATACAAATCAATAAATCTCTTTTGTTGGAGAATAATACAGATGTCATGATTTTCCGTTCCCACCAGCCCATGGTGATGTACGACCGCCAGAATATAACCCGCCAGGCACAACATCAGGGATATCCGGTGACTATGGAGAAGAACCCTGACGGTACTTGGACCGAGGCAGCCGTATATATCGGATGGGCAGGTTTTGTAGAAGGGACTTCCTGGCAAAAGGACAATAAACTGGATGTACGCAATACGACGACTTTGACGTATACACCTATAAAACAGCAATTGATCTTTAAAGGTGACTTTACTTATTACAGTAGCAAGTCCACCCGTCTAAGAGCCGAGAACCAGTACAATTACTATACGGGACCAGAAATAATGGGAACCCGTAACACATTCAGTTCTCTGGAAAATATGGATTATAACAAGGAATATCTCTCAAGCAATATTACCGGTAACTATATTCCTAAATTTTCTAATTCCAATCATTATCTGAATGTACTGTTGGGCTGGAATCTTGAGCACCAGGATTATAAAACGATACAAACTTACCGCCGTGGCCTGATTAGTGCCACTAAGCCGAGTTTTGCTCTTATGGATGGTGATTATTATACTACGGGACAAGGCGGAAATGAGTGGGCTTATGTAGGTTTCCTCTATCGTTTGAACTACAATTATAAGAGTCGTTACCTGGCAGAAGTAAGTGGACGTTATGATGCCTCTTCCAAGTTTCCCGAGAATCAACAGTGGGGATTCTTCCCTTCCGGATCACTGGGCTGGCGTATTTCTGAGGAGCCTTTTATGAAATCTACGCGCAATTGGCTGGATAACCTGAAAGTTCGTGCTTCCGTAGGTAGTCTGGGCAACGGTAATGTAAGCCCTTACCTCTATCTTTCTACAATTCCCATTAAGAAAACATCTGTTATTCTGGGGGATGCATTGCAGACGTATGCCACTACTCCGAATATCGTTCCCAACAGTCTGACTTGGGAGAAATCGACAACTTATGATATTGGTCTGGATGTCGATATGCTGTCTAACCGTTTGTCGATGGTGTTCGACTACTATCAACGCTATACAACGGATATGTATACAGTAGGTCCTACTTTACCTGCCGTACTGGGAGCCGCTACGCCTAAAGGTAACAATGCGGAGATGAAAACCAAGGGCTGGGAACTTTCGGTCATGTGGCGTGACAACTTTACACTGGCTAATAAGCCATTTAATTACAGTGTAAAAGCTATGTTGTGGGATAGTCGTACCTGGGTTACTAAATTCAATAATCCTACGAAACTACTCTCCACTTATTATGAGGGACAGGAGATCGGTACTATCTGGGGATATCATATCGAAGGATTATTTAAAGATCAGGCTGAAATAGATGCTCATGCAGACCAGTCCAAACTAAAAGTATCCGCTACGAATATTCTGAAACCGGGTGATTTGAAATTTGCCGATCTCGATAAGAGCGGTACGGTGGATAATGGTCAGAATACATTGGATGATCACGGTGACCTGAAGGTTATCGGAAATACTACGCCTCGCTATCAGTTCGGTCTCAATTTGAGTGCCAATTGGAATGGTATTGGTATCAGTGCTTTCTTTCAGGGTGTAGGCAAGCGAAACTGGTATCCGCATCGCGAGTCAGCTTTCTTCTGGGGGCAATATGACCGTCCTTACAGCTATATGCTGAAGGAGCATACCGGAAATAATGTATGGACAGAAGAAAACCAGAACACTGATGCTTATTGGCCTCGCTACCGTGGCTATCTGGCGAATGGTTCTACAAAGGCGTTGGGTATCCAGGCCAATGACCGCTATTTGCAGAATATAGCTTATGTCCGTCTGAAGAATCTTCAGATAGATTATACTTTTAATAAGAAGTTTTGCGATAAACTGCACTTGCAGGATTTGAAGATTTACCTTGCCGGTGAGAACCTGTTGACATGGACACCACTGAACAAGCATACCAAGATGTATGACCCCGAAGGTATCAGTGCCGGTGATGCAGATTTCCGTTCTACTGCCAATACTGATGGAGACGGATATGGTTATCCTATTTTGAGCAGTTATACAATCGGTATTAATGTAACCTTTTAACACAGAAGATGAGTATGAAAAAATATTGGTTGATAGGTCTGTATGCTTTGGCTCTGACCTCTTGTGATAGTTTTTTGAATTGTGAGCCCGAGAACAGTTTTTCTTCCGAAGGCTTTCTGGAGTCGGAGTCGGACTTACGGCTTTATACAAACGGTTTTCTGCAAAGTTTCCTGCCCAGTGAAGAAACAATAGCCTGGGGTGGTGACCAGTATGCAGACTTTTGTGCAACCCGTTCGTCCACTACTTTTTTGATCGGTGACACGTGGGATGATACCCAACAAGGTGGTTGGGGAACCGGTGACTGGGGAGATCTGCGACAGATTAATTACTTTCTCGATAATCTGCCTAATGCTAAAGGCAAAGTAACGGATGCCATTTATTTACATAATGAAGGTGTAGGACGCTTCTGGCGTGCTTATTTCTATTATGGTATGGTCAGAACGTTCGGTGATGTACCCTGGTATGAAACGACATTGGATGTGGATAATAGAGATGAATTATACAAGCCACGTGATAAGCGTGAGGTTGTTATGGATAAGATTTTGGAAGATCTCGATTTTGCCTGTACCAATTGTTCCACGGATAAGACCTTGACAGAAAGTAGCACATTGATAACGAAATGGGTGGCATTAGCACTCAAATCCCGTATCTGTCTGTTCGAAGGTACCTATCGTAAATATCATGCGGAGTTAGGACTGCAAAACTCGGCTGAAAAATTTCTGAGTGCCTCTATTGCCGCATCCGAAGAACTGATGACGAAAGGCCCTTATAAATTACTGAATACGGGAGATCTGGAGACACAGTATCGTTCTCTGTTTACTTCGGAAGAGCTGAATACAACGGAAGTAATCTGGGGTATTGCCTTCAAAAAAGATTTGCGTATGCACTCCATTACCTGGAAATTATTCTCAGCCTCATTTGGGGCAAACTGGTCATTGGTACGGCCTTTTGTCAATATGTATCTGATGCGCGACGGTAATCGTTTCACCGACCGTACGGATTATGCTACCATGCAGTATATGGATGAGTTCCAGAATCGTGATTGTCGCTTGATGCAAACAGTTATTTCACCATCTTACCAGCGGAAAATCAGTGGTACGGTGAAGCCGGATGCACCTAATTTCTCTATGACATCCACCGGTTATCAGCTTATTAAATGGGCTATAGATGACGATGTGCATGTAGGAAAGGCTACTGCCAATAACTCTATTCCTATTTTCCGTTATGCGGAAGTATTGCTGAATTATGCAGAAGCGAAAGCGGAATTAGGAGAATGTGATGAAACGGTGTGGAATGCTACGGTCAAACCATTACGCGAACGTGCCGGAGTGGAAGGGAAGATCCCTGCCACCTATGACCCGTATGTAGCTGCTTACTTTAAAAATCAAACAACGGATAAATGGGTGTTGGAAGTACGTCGTGAACGTGGTGTAGAGTTAGCTTTTGAAGGAGTTCGCTATGATGATATCATGCGCTGGAAACAGGGGGACTTGATCGAAAATGTATGGCAAGGTATTTACATTCCCCAGAAAGGCGAAGCGTATGACCTGAACGGTGATGGTATAAAAGACGTAGCTGTGGTGGATAAAGAGCCGCCAGCCGATGAGAAGATTAAAGGCGTACAATATGTGGTAATTGGTAAAACCAACCGTTTGTCCGAAGGTGACCACGGATATATTGAATTTGGCTTTAGCCAGGGACGTAAATGGGATGATAAGAAATACTTGCGTCCGATACCGTTGACGGCTACCCAGATAAATCCGGCTTTATTGCCTCAAAACCCAGGTTGGTAATAGTAACTTTAATGATAAAAATAAATAGATAACATGAAAGTAAAGAAAGTATTAGTAAGTGCGTTCCTTTTGGCAACCTGCCTGATGAATGTACAGGCGCAACGCCGGAATGAAATTCAGGTTCCCGATTTAGATGGATACACTACTTTGAAGTGTGATTTTCATATGCACACTGTTTTCTCTGATGGTCTGGTTTGGCCTACGGTACGTGTAGATGAGGCTTATCGTGAAGGACTGGATGCAATTTCTCTGACAGAACACATCGAATATCGTCCTCATAAAAAAGATGTTGTGGCAGATCATAACCGTTCGTTCGATCTTTGTCAGAAACAGGCTGAAAAGCTGGGGATACTTTTAATCAGAGGTAGTGAGATTACTCGTCCGATGGCTCCCGGACACTTTAATGCCATTTTTCTGGCTGACTCCAATCCATTGGAACAAAAAGAGTATAAAGACGCTTTCAATGAAGCCAAAAGGCAGGGAGCATTTATCTTCTGGAATCATCCCGGATGGGCTGCCCAGCAACCGGATACTACTAAGTGGTGGCCCGAGCACACAGAACTCTATAATGAAGGTTGTATGCATGGCATTGAAGTAGCAAATGGCCCTCTGTATATGCCCGAAGCCATTCAATGGTGTTTGGATAAGAATCTGACAATGATTGGTACTTCTGATATCCATCAACCCATTCAGACTGATTATGATTTCTCTAAAGATGAGCATCGTACCATGACATTCGTCTTTGCGAAAGAACGTTCCTTGAAAGGCATCCGTGAAGCATTGGACAATCGTCGCACTGCTGCTTATTATCGAGAGTTGGTGATTGGACGTGAAGACCTGCTCCGTCCATTCTTTGAAAAATGCGTGAAAATAGAAGAAATCAGCCGTAATGAGAAAGGAGTGACGCTCTCTATAACCAATACTACGGATTTAGTCCTGAAACTGAAAAAGACGGCACATGATACTTCTCTGGTCTATTTTCGGGATATGACGCTGAAGCCGCATACACGCTATAGTGTCCGTATCGGATTTGATAATGGTATCAAAGGAGGAGATATGAATTTTGAAGTGACGAATTTTATAGTGGCTCCTGATAAAGGATTGGAGTATACTATTTCTCTGTAAAAAGGGTTTGTTTTGTTAACTTGCCCGGTCTTGAAATATATCAGGACCGGGCATATTGTATATGTAACTATTCTATTTCCAAGAGGTCGCTCATGATACCGTCTGAGACGAAAATGCCCTCTCTGGTTAGCTTTAACCGATCGTTATGCAACTCTAATTTTCCATTTCCCAGATAAGGTTTGGCTTGTTCCAAACAATATTTCCAAAGTCGGTCGCCAAACTTCTTTTTCAGCTCTTCAGTGGATATTCCCCACATTGTGCGCATACCTGTGATGATGTATTCATTGTAGCGGGTTTGTGTGTCCAGTTGTTCTGTTTCGTGTTGGCGTTGCCCTTGTTCTATGGATGAAAGATACTGATTTAGTGAGGCTACGTTCCATTCGCGCGAGTCTCCATCAAAGGAATGTGCGGACGGGCCGCATCCCAGATAAGGGATACCTTGCCAATAAGAAGTATTGTGTCGGGAGTACATTCCGGGTTTGCAGAAATTGGATATTTCGTAGTGTTCGTATCCAGCGGCAGAAAGGGTGTCTATCAATGTGGAGAAGAAGTTCAGACTACTGTCCTCATCCACTTGAGATACAGAGTGCTGTTGCAGCATTTTGTAAAGTGGTGTACCTTCTTCGTAAATCAGATGGTAGGCTGAAATATGCTCTACATCAAGACTGACAGCCTGCTGTAAATCCTGTGCCCAACGTTGCTCAGTCTCTCCGGGCAAACCATAAATTAAATCGATGCTGATATTCTGAAAACCTGCTTGCCGACAGCGTTTTACCGCTTCTATGGCTTGTGTGGCATTGTGCCGTCTGTTCAATAATTGCAGTGTTGCATCGTCAAAAGTTTGTATTCCCATGCTGATGCGGTTGAACGGTAGAGTGTGCAACATTCCGATATATTCTTCCGTAAGGTCATCGGGATTTGCTTCAAGCGTTATTTCTGTTGCTTCCCTCATTCCGTAAACCTGTTCAATCGTTTTGAAAACCTCCTTAAAGTCTTCCTCCGATAACTGTGACGGTGTACCTCCACCGAAATAAATGGTTTCAACAGCTTCCCCTTTCAGATATTCCTTGCGTTCCGTCAACTCCCGGCAAAGGGCACGGATATATTGCGATTTCAATTCCGAACGTGTAGTGGAATAGAAATCGCAATAAATGCAACGTGTCTTGCAGAAGGGGATATGTATGTAGATGCCTGCCATAATTATATTGTTTCTGTAGAAGAGCTTTCGTAGCTCTTACTTTGGCGGCAAAGATAACTATTCCTTCCGAAACTTATATCAGGAGAGAGAAACCGTCTTTACCGTCCCGTCAGAGAAATAAATGGTTATAGTGTCTCCGGTCTGTTTAAAGGACTTTACAGGTGTCAGTTCCTTTTTAGTAAATGGCTTGCCACTCTTTTTCCATAATTGTAGTGTGATAAAGACTTTATCACCGGAATGAGTTGTGGCTGCATTGATTACAGAACATTTATTACTTACCGGATGTAGTCCTTCAGTCTGTACAAATTCCACTTCCGACCAACCCTGGAGATTGATAAGCGCTGTTTGATAGGCACCATTATCCATGCAGTAGGCAGTGTATCCTCCGGCCTTTTGTTCCTTTGTAACAATGTGACTTTCTAATTCCGGTAATGAATAGTGTCCGTAACGTAATTCTGTCGTAAGCGGGAAAGAAACTTTGTCTACACGCAGAATACCGTTAGGAAGCGGAATATCTGCCAGACGGAATTTGATTTCCGGGTTTGTTTCAAGTTCTGCATCCCGGTAGTAAATTCCGTCTTCAAACTTTTTGAATGTATAGAGGCGCAATACTTCCCATTCTTGTTTGTCATTCAGTACAGCATAGTTCATGGACACTTTACCATCTGGGCTGTCTGCCATCCAGGGGAATGCAGTGTTATAAGACAGTTTATTATAATTTTCGGTAGAACGGAATTTCTGCCAGTCTTTGGCAACTGTTTCATGGCACCATGCACGTATTTCCGAAGTACCGCTATTGGGATAGTTGGTCACTAAAGTGTTGGAACCTTCCATGAACTTATTGTATACTTTGCCGGATTGAAGTTCTTTTTCCCAAGCTCCGTTATTCTCGATAGCCGTCCAGAACGGATTATCGGCAGGTAATAATAATCCAAGGAACGCTTTTCCCATCCAGTAAACGCTGCCACGGCAGCTATAAATCTGTACGGCAGGCTCAAAAGCCCCATAAAATCCCAGTGTTGGTACCCGGTCTTCCATTAATGCAGGATTTTCAAGGAATTGAAGCAAGGTGGAAGAGGCAATGCGGCGCATCCAGCCATAGTTGATAGACAGATCATTGAGCCACCCCATCAGCGGGAAGGGTACAGCGGCAGCTATACGGTACGTAATACTGCGTCCATACATATTCATTTTTCCATCTTCGGCAAACATGTAGGGATAATTAGGGACTAGGTCACGGAAGTTGCTGACAAACTGTCGTCCGGCTTCCGGATTGAACTTCTCACCGTAGTAATGCGCCCAAATCATACCATACATCTGAAAAGCCCACATACTATAATAATCATAGGCCGGACTATCATTATACCATCCATATCCACGATATTGTGCCAGTGATTTTTGCAGCAATTCATCCATATAACCGTCTTTGACCTCATAACCCTGATCTTTGAAGAAAGACATGACGAATATATTAAAAAAACGCCAGTTAGAACCGATTGTAGGCCCGTTGCCATAACTAAGCATCAATGCGGCAAGATCATCTTTCTCCTTTTGTGTCAATGGTTCCCAAATAATTTCAGGCATTACAGTAAGTGACAGGGCGAGTGCTCCGAATTCTACAAGCGTCTGGCTTGGTCCACCTTTGAGATGTTGAATATATCCGGGCTTAGACGGATCACTCATGTTGCGCAACTGTTGCCGGTAATAATCTCCGACTTTGATTCCATTCAGTACCAGATCCGGATTTTCTTTTAGTAGCGGAATTGCTACGAACATAGTGCGGCAAAGTCCCTCCAAATTCTCCGTTTTATTAGGTTTTCCATCTGTTGGATAACTCTTTCCCGGCTGTTTCGGGAAATGCATCGGATCGTCCGGTGTGTGGATGTAGCTGAATGCTCCGTCCAATAAATAGGTTGCAGCATCAAGCCAATGTTGGCGAGTCATACCGGTGAGAGGACTCAACTTGTAGTCCGGTTGTACTAAATGAAATACGGAATCATTTTTAGCCTGTGGCAGGGAGGCATTTACTTTTAATGAAACTAATAAAGTAAATAGTAATAATCCTCCGGTCATTTTTGAGAATACAATTTTCATCATTGCGTGTGTATTACATGGTAAGAATATTCTTATTTATTTTTCTCTGCAAAGAAAAGGTATTCTCTGCAATGTAAACGGCTACTTTAGTGCCAAAAAGGGTGAAATTTAGATCAATATTGTCTTTTGGGGCTTATCAGCTCCTTATCCGAATCGTATCTGGACCGTACTTGCTCCGTACATTCTTCGGTCAGAAGTACCTCTGGACGGAGAAACTACGGACTTGGTACGGAGCAAGTACATCCCGGGTACGTCCCGATATAGAATTATTGAAATATAATATTACCAATGGATAAGATACTTTTAGATATATTTACGTATATTTGTCGGGCTTTATTAATTATATTCTAAACCGAGTTAACCATGAAGGTAATGTTTACAATGAAAGAAAAAATCTGGAGTTTTGTATTTTGCTTTGGAATATTTTTCCCTTTGGTATGTCAGGCCATCGCAACACCTAAGCCAAATACTCTGGTGTTTAAGTCTTCATCCATATTGAACAGTTTGCCCAGTAAAGATGTGCAATCTGTCTATCAGGATCGCGACGGATATATCTGGATATCTACCCGTAATGGACTTTTCCAATATGATGGTTATTCTCTTACTACTTATAAATCCAATCTTTTTCGCACTGATTTGCTGACCAATAATAATGTTTTCTGTGTGGCAGAGGATGCAAAACACCGTCTTTGGATTGGTACTTACAGTGGTCTGAATGTTTTGGACAAGAAAACGGGTGCGATACGGAAAATAGATCATCCGGAGATGAATGGTAATAGTATCCCTCAAGTCCTGATAACCAGTGATGAACGTATTCTGTTTGCAACAGATTGGGGAGTGTATGAGTATCAGGAAGATAAAGATGATTTCTTATGCCATGGTGGCGAAAATACAGGGAATGTGATGCCCAGGACTGCCATCAAATCTCTGTTTGAAGATGACCGGGGAGATATTTGGATTGGAACATGGGATGCAGGGTTGTATCGTTATGAGAAGAAAACCGGGAAATATTTCAGATACCCGCGGTTGAATGAACAAAACTCTGCTCATTATGTATTTCAGGACAGTCAAAAGAATATTTGGGTAGGTACTTGGCGTGGCGGTTTGGTTTTGTTGAAAGATGCCTACCAGCCGGATAAGACCACTTGGATTACTTATCGGTATGATGAAAAGAACCTTGCCGGTATCTCGGATGATATTATCTATGCGTTATCCGAAGATCTTAATACTCATTCTTTATGGGTAGGAACCCGTAAAGGACTCAGTGTACTTCCGTTGACAGGGAATTACACGGGTGCTGAGACTTTCAGTAATTATTATCCCAGTGAATCGGATAGTTCTATAGCCAGTGACGAAGTGGCTTCCCTTTTGCGTGATCGCCAGGGACTGATGTGGGTAGGTATGATTGGTGGAGGTGTAAACAAAGTGAGTACTCGAAAAGCTGATTTCTATTGGGATCAGTTGTTGGAAGTCAAACGAATGCTGAAGACTACTTCGGTTCGCAGTATTTTGCTGGATGATGAAGGATTACTTTGGCTGGGAATAGGAACTTATGGATTAGGGGTGAAGAATCGTCAAACCGGGAAATTTACTTATTATACTCAAATGCCTGAATTCGACCGTTATCGTGGTATTTCTACGGTAATGTCTATGATGCAACATTCCGTAACGGGACATATTTGGATTGCAGCTTATGACGGAGGAGTTTATGAGGTAGATAAGAAGGCGCCTGTGGCACAGAGGGTGAGGAATTATTATGCTCAGGATGCGCCGTGGTTGGCAGGTTCCTGTGTTTTTCATATCTATGAAGACTCAAAGCACAACCTTTGGTTTGCTACGCGTAATGGAGTTTCAATGCGTACAATGAATGGAGAAGCGGTGCGATTGGATACTTTGCAAGTAGGAAATAGCCAGATGAGAAACGTTCCGACTATGTATATGACCGAAGGAAATGACGGAGATATGTGGGTGGCTTCCAATACACATGGAGTTTTTCGGCTTCATTGTGATGAAAAAGGGAGCTATACCGTTTCATGTTATTCTGCTACGAATGGAAAGCTCAACAGTGTGTATGCCGATTGTCTTTACACAGATGCCAAAGGACGCATTTGGGTAGGAACAGGAGGCAGTGGACTGAATCTGTATGATGAAGCAACCGATACTTTTCTTCCGGTACATGCGAAATGGAATCTTCCGGGAGATGCGGTTGTCAGTATCAGGAGTGATAAAGAGGGTGATTTATGGTTGGGTACGAATGCCGGATTGATAAAACTTGCCCTATCGGATAACTTGGAAAGTGCGACATTCCGTTTGTATACCACAGTAGATGGTTTGCAGGACAATATATTTATTCGTAGTGCCCAGGCGGTTGTAGCTGACGGTGAAATGTTCTTCGGCGGACACCGGGGATATAATAGTTTTTATCCTGAGAATCAGCAGGAACAGCCTTTTTCTTCTTCTGTGATAGTGACTGACATTAAGATTTTCAATCAGTCATGGGGAAATCTGCCAGCTAAAGAGCGAATGGAGATTTCAGAACTTTCACCTGCTTTTGCAGATGAGATACAGCTGGACCATTGGCATAATAATTTCAGCATCGAATTTTCGGCATTGGAGTATGCTAATCCGGAGAGAAACCAGTATGCTTATCAGTTGGCAGGTTTCGATTCTGACTGGCAATATACGGGTGGGTCCAAGCGGTTTGCTTATTATAATAACCTGAAGCCCGGAACTTATACTTTCCAATTGAAAGCTTCTAATGCCAATGGCATTTGGGATGATGAAATGCTTCGGATGAAAGTCGTTATTTTGCCGCCTCCCTGGAAAACATGGTGGGCTTACACCTTATATATTATATGTGTTTGTGCTATTATCTATTATACTTTCCGGGTGATACGTAATCGAATCCGTTTGCGAAATGCTCTGCATTTGCGTGAGATGGAACAAGCTAAGGCAGAAGAGGTTAATCATGCTAAATTACAATTCTTTACTAATATTACTCACGAGCTACTGACTCCGTTAACCATTCTTTCTGCTTCGGTGGATGAGCTGAGACGGACCGCACCCACGTATAAGGAGCAATATAGAGTGATGAATAACAATATCAATCGCCTGATACGTTTGCTGCAACAAATCCTTGAATTTCGTAAGTCGGAGACAGGAAATCTCAAGCTGCGGGTTTCCGAAGGTGACCTTACGCAATTTGTACATCGCAGTCTGGATAGCTTCCGCCCGTTGATGAAGAAGAAAGATATTCAGTTTCAGATTTCATGTTCACCCGATTCTTTCAACGCTTATTTTGATCCGGACAAACTTGATAAGATACTCTATAATTTACTGTCTAATGCTTCTAAATATAATCGTGCCGGTGGTCTGGTCAGTGTGGAACTGTCTGAAAATGAAGACCGAACAGCACGATTAGTGGTGAAAGACAATGGCCCCGGTATATCAGCAGAAGCCCAGAAGAACCTTTTCAAACGCTTTTATGAAGGAGATTACCGGAAGTTCAAGACTATTGGAACCGGCATCGGTTTGTCATTGGTTCGCGATTTGGTAGTGCTGCATCATGGCACTATTACGGTAGAAAGTGAAGAAGGAAAAGGTACATTGTTTATTGTAAACTTCCCGGTTCTTCGTAATTCGTATGCAGAGGAAGAAATAGAAGAAAGTCTGCCGGCAGATGCGGAAGAAGCAAAGCAAGAACTCTTATCAGATGAGTTTGGCGAAAATGTCTCTGATGATGATAGTGAGGAACAAGCCGAGCCGACTGCTATCCGGTCTTCGTACTCTTTACTGATTGTTGAGGACAATGAAGAGTTATTGCAGTTAATGACGAAATTGTTGGGTGCGGATTATATGGTTTACACAGCTAATAACGGTAAGGAAGCTATAGATGTGGTAGAGCAGGAAGAGATCGATCTGATTGTTTCTGACGTAATGATGCCTGAGATGGATGGCATTGAATTCTGCCAGTATATTAAAAATAAGTTTGAAACATCCCATATTCCTGTAGTTTTGCTGACGGCTAAGAATAAGGAGGAAGACCGGGTTGAGGCTTATGAGTCCGGTGCTGATGGCTTTATCAGTAAACCTTTCAATCTGAGTGTTCTTCATGCACGTATCTCCAACTTGCTTCGGAGCCGTGAACGTATGGGAAAGGACTTCAAGAAACAGTTGGTATTTGAAGCTAAAGAATTGAATTACACCAGTGTTGATGAGGATTTCCTGCAACGGGCTATTGATTGTGTGCATCGTCATTTGGATGATCCGGATTTTGATCAGGCGAAGCTGTTGGAGGAGATGTATATGGCTAAATCGACTTTCTTCAGGAAGTTGAAGTCATTGACCGGTCTTACTTATGTTTCCTTTATCCGGAATATTCGTATGAAAGCAGCCTGTCGTATAATGGAAGAGAAGAAGAATATTCGTATTTCAGAATTGGCGTATGCTGTGGGTTATAATGATCCGCGTTATTTCAGTAATAGTTTTAAGAAAGAGTTTGGTATGCAACCTTCCGAATATATGGAGCGCTTTACTTCGAATGGCACAGTGGAAGATGATGTTCCGGAAACATAGAGCATATATTTATTAACCATCTTGTCTTTTATACTGCAAGAACAACTTCCGGAAAATGGAATGTTGTTCTTGCAATCTTATTGTGTTACTTACCCGTTTATTCGTTTTATACATTTCTTTTAAAACTCTCTCACATTTGAAAACTTATGTAGAATAATGTTTCATTTCATGTAGAAAATTGTGTCATGAGACAAATTAGCATCTGTTTGGGCTGTTGTAGAAGGCATATTGCTTTTTGCCCCCATACTTTTGTGTCGCAATCAAGAATGAAAATAATAGAGATTTTTTTAGTTCTTGTTGTAAACAACAAACCAATGTTTAATCTTAAAATTAATGAGAAACATGAAAAACAAAAGAGGCAAATTGATTACAGTACTTTTTGTTGCTGCAATGTCTGTTAGTCTTTTTACAGGGTGTAGTGACAATGCTACAATTGCCGGATTGGATGAAGGTGCATTACCTGAATTGGCATCCGACACAAGGGCTGTTACAGATGAGTTAATCGAATCAGATTCAATCAGTAACTTTAGTTTATTAGCTGCAACTGAATATAGTGATGCAGAGTTAAAAGAGCGCATAAGGAGTGGGTGGTGGAAACAGTATTATGAAGAAATTAGCACTGGATTTTATGAATTTAAGATTGCTTATCCTGTTCCGGTCTTTTTTGAATTCGTAAGTAAGAAAACAGGAGAGATAATTGATACTATTATCTTTTTCCCTGATCTTAAACTTTTATAGGAGCTATAAAATAATGAGATTTAATAATTAAATATATGTTTAATCTTAAAATTATTGCTAATGGAAAAGCAAGAAAATTTCTGTAAACGACAGGCACAAAAATTATGTCGATTATTTCCAGTTGCAATTTTATTGTTTTTGTTCTTATCTGTCCCTCTTAAGGGATATAGTAATGAAACTTTCTCTTTAGAAGGTGTACAGCAAAATACAATAAAAGTGATTGGTACAGTTAAAGATACTAATGGTGAGCCAATTATTGGCGCTAATGTTATGGTGGTAGGTTCAGCCACTGGTGTTATTACTGATATTGATGGTAATTTTGTCCTAAATGCTCCTGCTGGGAGTAAGCTACAATTTAGTTTTATTGGTTATAAGGAACAAGTGGTTCCTGTAAAAAAAGGTATTAGTCTAAATATAGTATTAGAAGAGGATTCCCAAATGCTGGGTGAAGTAGAAGTTGTAGCTTACGGTGTACAAAAGAAAGTATCCGTTACGGGTGCTATTTCCTCTATGAAAGGTGATGACTTGTTGAAAACTCCTGCAGGTTCCATATCTAATATCCTTTCCGGTCAGGTAACGGGTGTATCTTCCGTACAATATTCCGGTGAACCGGGTGCTGATGCGGCGGATATTTATGTGCGTGGTATTGCTACATTTACTGGCTCTTCTTCTCCATTGATTCAAGTGGATGGAGTAGAACGTGAAATGTCGCAGATTGATCCTAATGAAATCGAAAGCATTACTGTTCTGAAAGATGCTTCTGCTACGGCAGTTTTCGGTGTACGTGGCGCCAATGGTGTAATTTTGATTACTACGAAACGTGGAGCAGAAGGAAAAGCTAAAATATCCTTTTCTACTTCCGTTGGTGTGAATGTAAGAACAAAGGAATTGGAGTTTGCAAATTCGTATCAATATGCTGATTATGTCAATATGTGGCAAACGAATGATGGAGGTTCTCCTATATATTCAGATGAACAACTTGCTACGTTCCGTGACCATACGAATCCTATACTTTATCCTGATATTAATTGGATTGATTATTGTATGAACAAGGCTGCTATCCAATCGCAACACAATGTGAATATATCAGGTGGTACTGACAAAATGCGTTATTTTGTTTCAGCCGGTTTCTTTAATCAAAATGGTATGTTTAAGCAATTGGGTGCTACAAATGATTTTAATTTCAATTATGACCGTTACAACTATCGTGCGAATCTTGACTTCGATGTAACCAAGACAACGGTGTTGTCTGTCAATATTGGTGGCCGTATTGAAACGAAGCGTACTCCGGAATCTGATGAGGATCAGAATCAGTTATTTCGTAAGCTTTATTGGGCGGTACCGTTCGCTGGTGCCGGTATTGTAGATGGAAAACGTGTGGTTACTAATCCGGATATTGTACCGAGGCCGGGAACAGATGGGTTGGCTTCTTATTATGGTAAAGGATTCAGAACAAGAACAACTAATGTGCTGAACGTTGATTTGGCTTTGAATCAGAAATTGGATTTTATAACAAAAGGACTTTCATTAAAATTGAAGGGTGCTTATAATTCATCTTATTCAAATACAAAGAAAGGTACTTCTTCTGCCGCATATTATGTGCCTCTTGTTGATGACAACGGGGCTATCACTTACCGAAAAGAAGGATCTGATACTCAGATGAGTTATAGTGACGGAGACTTCGGAAAGGCACGTGATTGGTATATGGAATTGGCTTTGAATTATAATCGTAAATTTGGCGATCATAATGTGTCGGCGCTTGCACTTTATAACCAGTCGAAAAAATATTATCCCGGTGGTACCTATACCTATATTCCGTCTGGGTATGTTGGGTTGGTTGGACGTGTAACTTATGATTGGAAGACGCGCTATATGGCTGAATTCAATGTAGGTTATAATGGTTCTGAAAACTTTATAAAAGAAAACCGTTATGGATTTTTTCCTGCCGGTTCTGTAGGATGGGTTGTCAGTGAAGAGCCGTTCTTTGCTCCTTTGAAAAAGGCAGTCGGATATTTGAAATTGCGTGCTTCCGTAGGCCTTGTGGGTAATGATAAAAATGGTTCTGATCGTTTCATTTATTTACCCGGTAAATATAGTTATGGAGGTAGCGATGGGTATTTCTTCGGTCAGAATGTAAATAATAAAGTACCGGGTGCTTATGAAGCCAGTCAATCTAATCCGAATTCTAAATGGGAAACTTCTTTGAAGCAAAATTATGGCCTTGATTTTAGTGTATTGAATGACCGTTTAAGTTTCTCTGTGGACTATTTTATAGAAAATCGTAAGGATATTCTTTCAAAACCGGATTATTTGCCAAGTATTTTAGGTATGGTGCTTCCATTGGTTAATGTCGGTGAAGTGGAGAATAAAGGTTATGAGTTGCAGGTGAAATGGAATGATCAACTGAATGATCAATTCCGCTATTGGACTACATTCAACATGTCATTTGCCAAAAACAAGATCGTATATAAGAATGAAGTGAAGCAGAATGAACCCTGGATGTATGAGACAGGGCGACGTATTGGCGCTCGTTCTATGTATAAGTTTTGGGGATTTTACGATGAGACAGCCGATGCGCGTTATCAAGAAGAATTTGGTCGACCCATTGCTGATCATGGCATAACACTGATACCGGGTGATGCAGTTTATGTTGACTTGAATAATGATGGAAAATTAGATGGTAATGATGCGACCCGTGATCTTGGTTATACTGATGTTCCGGAGTATACGGCTGGATTTAGTGCTGGATTTTCTTGGGGAAATTTTGATTTCTCTATGCAATGGACTGGTGCGTGGAACGTGGATCGCATGTTGAGTGAATTCAGGCAGCCATTAGGTGATACTCAGAATAAAGGACTGTTACTCTATCAGTATGAAAATACTTGGCGTTCTTCTGAAGATACCTTTACGGCAAAATTCCCCCGTATCACGAAGTCGCATTCTGATAATAATTTTAATAAAGGATCTGATTTATATCTGATGAATGCAAGCTATTTGCGTTTGAAGAATGTGGAAATTGGTTATAATTTTGATTTTCCTTTCATGAAGAAATTGAAACTGACGAATTGTCGGATGTATGTGAATGGATATAACCTCCTTACTTTCACCAACTTCAAATGGGGGGATCCGGAATCTCGTCAGAGCGATCGTCCTAATTATCCTTTGACTCGTGTGTTTAATATTGGTTTGAAAGTAGGATTTTAACCGTTTTCATTTGTAACTAAGAAATTAAGAATATGAAAAAACTGACAAAATGGTTTATTGCGACATTTGCGGGAGTATCAATTTTGTTCTCGTCATGTGTCGATCAGATAAAGTTCGGTGACAGCTTTTTGGAGAAGGCTCCTGATACAGGTGATATGAACCAGGATACAATCTTCGGAAAAGCCGACTATGCTCGTGCATTCTTATGGAAGACATATAGTAAATTGTATTATGGTCTTGCTACAAACTGGAATGATGTGGATGGTAAGATGAATACTGGTATGTTTGAGACAATGTCCGATTGTTGGCACAGTCATAATTCATGGGATGGTGTAAATCGTAAGTATTATTCGGGCGGATATAAAGCCAGTGATGAGGATGATGGAAACGATACTCGTTTTAATTATAAAAAGGAGAACTGTTGGGAAGCAATTCGTGCAGCATGGATGTTTGTTGAGAATGTAGGGCGTGTACCTGATATGGATGATGCTGAAAAAGCCCGTTTGGCTGCTGAAGCGAAAGTGATTGTGGCATCTCGCTATTTTGACTTATTTCGCCATTTTGGCGGCCTTCCGCTTGTAGAAAAAACTTATGGAGTGGAAGCTACTTATGAAATACCGCGTGCTACAGCTGAAGAGACTGTGAATTTTATGGTGAGACTGTTGGATGAAGCTTCCGGTGTGTTACCATGGAGTTTAGGTGCTGATGATACAAACTGGCAGGGACGCTTTACTAAAGCCGCCGCTATGGGATTGAAGTGTAAAATCTTATTGTTTGCTGCCAGTCCGTTATTTAATGATAACACACCTTATTGTAATGATAATCCGCAGATTGCTATCGATAATAGGCAAGCATGGTATGGTGGTTATAGTGCAGATTGGTGGGATCGTTGTTGGACGGCTTGTGATGAGTTCTTTGAGGAATTGGATAAGAGTGGTTTCTACTCATTGATACAACCCGAATCCGCAACTCCTGCTGCATACCGTTCAGCGTTCAATAAAGCTTATTTTATTCGTGAGGCAAATACGGAATTACTCATTTCAACTCGTATTATCGGCAAATACAATTGGGATTGGTGGTATTATTGGGGCGAGTGGGTGACATTCGGTGGATATACCCCGACATTGGAATATATGCAAATGTTCCCTATGAATGATGGAAAACCTTTTACGGATGATTATTTGAAAGAGGGTGCGCAACCTTTCTTCGCTAATAATGATTACAATCAGCCGAATCGTGATCCTCGTCTTTATGAAACTATGTTGGTGAATGGTGCTCGTTATGGTGACCATGCAGCGGAAATGTGGGTTGGTGGTCGTGAGAATATTAGTGACTCACGCTTGGAAACAGGACCGGGAGCTACCGGCTTCCGTTGTTATAAGTTTTTTAAAGAAGGCAAGGGAAGTTTAGCCGGAAACTATTTGGAATGGCCTTATTTGCGTTTGGCAGAAGTGTATTTGATCTATGCGGAGGCTTGTTTGCAGGCGAAAGGAGATTTCTCCGGTGCTATTGCCAATGTCAATAAAGTGCGCGCTCGTGTAGGATTGGGTGATTTGAACGCTTGCAATCCGGACAAGAATCTGATGACAAACAAAGAGGCTCTGCTTGAAGAAATTCTTCGTGAAAGAGCTTGCGAACTTGGTTTGGAGGATGTACGCTTCTTCGATATGATTCGTTATAAGCGTGACGATTTGTTTAAAAAAACGTTGCATGGTCTGCGTATCTACCGTAATGACGGTGGAGGTGATAAGCCTTGGAGTGGAACGGATGGAAATGCCAGCCAATTCCCTGATAAACCGTCAGATTTCAGATATGAAGTTTTTGCTTTGGGAAATATCGCACGTTCTTGGTGGAGTAATTTTAGTCCGAAATGGTATTTGGCTGCTTTCCCACCATCGGAAGTGAATAAAGAATATGGATTAACGCAGAATCCGGGTTGGAATTAATTGTTTCAGGAAAAATTCAATTAATAAGAAAAATAATATGAAAAAATATAAGATAATAGCTTTGGCAATGTTGGTTTGTGCAGGCATGAAAGGTTATGCACAAGATGGCAATGTGACAGGCAAGGTGTTTGACAAGACAGGTAATCCTGTGGAAGGGGCACTGGTGTTTGTTGAAAGCAATCCGCAGGTGCAGGTCGCTACCGATAAAAACGGACAATTTGAAATAGCTGCTGATAAAGGTAAAAAAATTAAGGTGCTGACTTGGGATGATGCTACTAAAGTGGTTCCTGTTACAGGGGATAAAATAATGACTATTGTCATGGATTTCTCTACAGAACACGTAAACTATGGTTTTGGCTTAAAGCAAAACAGGACGGAGTCTACAGGGGCAGTTTCTACCGTATATGCAGAGAAAATAGATAATCGTTCGGCTATGAATGTCGGTAATACTCTTTATGGTAATGTAACCGGTTTGACTACAATGCAAAAAACAGCCAATATATGGGAGCAAATACCTTCTATGACAATTCGAGGATTACAAACATTGAATAGCAACAACGGGATTCTTTTGCTGGTGGATGGTTTGGAGCGTGACAATAACTGGAATGCGCTGAATTATATTACTCCGGAAGAGGTTGAATCAGTTTCAGTGTTGCGTGATGCGGCAGCAGTAGCTCTTTATGGCTATAGAGGTATTAATGGAGTAGTCAATATCGTTACTAAACGCGGAAAGTATCGTACGAGGGAAATCAGCTTTTCCTACGATCATTCATTCAATACACAGACGCGTATTCCAGAAATGGCTGATGCCTACAGTTATGCAAGTGCTGTAAATGAGGCTTTGGGTAATGATGGCAGGGCTCCCCGTTATTCACAAAATGAATTGAGCGCTTTTCAGAGTGGCAAATATCCCTACCTTTATCCTAATGTTAACTGGGCGGAAGAAGTGTTTCGGGATCATGGAGCATCGGATATTGCAACGTTGACTTTCCGTGGAGGTTCTGCTAAGATGCGTTACTTTACTATGATGAATTTGCAAAATGATAAGGGCTTTATTAAGAATGCTAATGCCAATGAAGGATATTCCACTCAAAATAAATATTCAAAGGCAAATTTCCGTTCTAATCTTGATATTGATTTAAGTCCGAAGACGCGCATGCAAGCCAATATCATGGGAGTTTTGAATGAATTTAGTCGTCCGGCTTCTGCTGGAGAAAACTTGATAGGTAAAATTTTCACAGTTCCTTCGGCTGCTTTTCCTATACGGACAGAAAAAGGTTTGTGGGGTGGTAATTCTACTTGGGACGGTGGCATGAATCCGGTTTATCTGGCTCAAGGACGTGGATATACCAAAGGACATACTCGTGCTTTATATGCTGATATGGCTTTACAACAGGATTTGTCATCTATAACCAAGGGTTTGGGTGCATCTGTTCGTATAGGATACGATAACATTGCTTCATATTGGGAAGACTACAGGCAAAGTGCCAAATATGGTATGCAATCCGTAACTAAATGGGAGAATGGCGAACCGGTAGAATTTAATGATTTTGAGGGAGGAACTGTAGGAAGTGTGACTGGTGATAATGCTAAACTTGACTGGCAACACCGTTCGTTCAATTTTCAGATGAATGTGGACTGGGCGCGTCAGTTTGGAAAGCATGATCTTTACTCTATGTTACTCTATACTTATAAGTTCGACAACAAGAATGGAGTAAATACCACTTTGTATACACAGAATGTTGCCTGGTATACACATTATGGTTATAACAATAAATACTTTGCTGATTTCACATTGACTACTTCCGCTTCGAATAGATTGGATCCTGATAGTCGTTGGGGAGTGGCGCCCACTGTTGGATTGGCATGGGTTATTTCAAATGAAGATTTCATGAAGAATCAAAATTTTATTGATTTTATGAAGTTGCGTGGGTCATTTGGTATTATTCATACTGATAATATACCGTCTGAGGGCTATTGGAATACTACTGTGGGTAGTGCCAGTGGTTATCCTATACAAGATAACTTTAATGGTGACGGTGGATGGTCAGAAGGACGTTTGCCTTCTTTAAACGGAACTACTGAAAAAGCCTATAAGTATAATCTTGGTTTGGATATGTCCATGCTGAAAGGTCTTACATTAACGATAGATGGTTTTTATGAAAGACGTTCGGATATTTGGGTAAGTGCTTCCGGACAGAATTCAGCGGTATTAGGTGTGGGAAGTTCGTATCTAAATGCTGGTGTAGTTGATAGCCATGGCATTGAGATTGGATTGGATTATACCAAGAAAATTGGTGATTTCCAGCTGAGTGCAGGGGGGACATTCTCATATAGCCGTAGTAAAATAAAAGAGATGCTTGAGGAACCTCGTGCTTATGATTATTTGTATCAAACCGGAAAGCCTGTAGGGCAAGTTTGGGGATTACAGGCTATCGGATATTTTGTTGATGATGCTGATATAGCTAATAGCATCCCACAACAATTTGGACCGGTGAAGCCTGGTGATATTAAATATAAAGATATCAATGGTGATAATGTGATTAATGAGAATGACATGATTCCTATGGGATATAACTATAATTGTCCGGAAATCTATTATGGATTTAATGTTGGATTGGAATGGAAAGGATTAGGTTTCAATGCATATTTCCAGGGGGTAGGCAATTATACGGCACAACTTTCTTCTTCTTTGTATATGCCGTTGGTTAACAATACATCCATATCGAAGTACGTATACAATAATCATTGGACGCCCGAGAATCCTTCAGCCCGCTTTCCGCGTTTAAGCACTGAGACTGTGGATAATAATACACAATATGCAAGTTCTGTATGGTTGGCTGACCGTTCGTTCTTGAAATTGCGCAATTGCGAAGTTTATTACAAACTCCCGGCTGCTTGGTTAAGCAAAATCAAAATGAAACAGGCCAAAGTATATGTGCGGGGTGTTGACTTGTTCAGCCTTGACAGTATTGACTTGACAGATCCTGAAGCAATGGGAAATGATAAGTGGCCGGCAACTCGTTCAGTACATATTGGCCTGTCGTTAGGACTTTAAGTTATGTTTTGGAATCTTGAACTTATTAACTGTTATGAATATGAAATTTAGAAATATATATATCGGTATTGTTTGTGCAGTTTCTCTGTCGGCATGTAGCGATAAGATGGATTACCATGAATATACCAATTATGACAATACGCATGTTTTTTCTGATTTTGGGCGTACGGCAGGATTTGTGAATAATATCTATTCCTATCTTGACTCCGATCTTCCGGGGATAAATTCATTGGCTTCTGCTTGTGATGAGGCCGAAATGGCGATAACTTGGTCTTCTGTGTTGGATTATACCAATGGCAACTGGACGGCAATGAATCCTAAATCTCAATGGGGAATCTATTCTGGCATCCGTGCTGTGAATTATTTTCTGAAGGAAGCTAAAGATTTGGACTTCTATGATTTGCGTTTTACGCAAGATTATCAAGCACAAATGACTCGTTTCAACCGTTATCAGTATGAGGTTCGTTTGCTACGTGCTTATTACTATTTTAATTTGGTTCGTGCTTATGGTGATGTTCCGTTTACTACGGAGGTACTGACTGAAGCAGAGGCTAATTCTATCGGACGTACACCAGCTTCTGAGATATTTGATTTTATAATAAGCGAATGTGACATTGTGGCATCTGAGCTTCCGGTTTCTTATAAAGATCTTGAGGGAGATGCGGCAAGTGGAGATAATCCTGAGACCGGACGTGTGAACCGTGGTACTGCCTTGGCCTTAAAGGCACGTGCTGCACTCTATCGGGCCAGCAAGCTTTTTAATGAAAGTGGAGATAAGGAGTTGTGGAGACAAGCTGCATTGTTCAGCCAGGACGTTATAGATTATTGTTCGGAGAATGGCATAAGCTTGGGAAAATATACCGATCTCTGGGGGACAAATAATTATCAGGCTGCTGAAGTGATTTTTGCTCGTCGTGTGGGTGATACAAGTTCGCCGGAATATGATAACTTTCCCATTGGTATGGAAAATGCTAATTCAGGAAACTGTCCTACACAGACTTTAGTTGATGCTTACGAGATGAAAAATGGCGGAGAGCCTGATCCGGCAAATCCTTATGAAGGAAGAGATCCGCGTTTCAAGATGACTATTGCTTGTAATGGTGACAAATGGCCCGATTCCAATCCTAACCCACTGGAAACTTATATAGGTGGAAGAAATGGTGCACCAATTTCATATGCCACACCGACAGGATATTATTTGAAGAAATACTTGGATGGTAGCATTGATATTAGTGCAGGTTCCGGTACAGGTGGCAAACGCCATAGTTGGATTACTTTCCGTTTAGGAGAATTTTATCTGAATTATGCAGAAGCTCTTTTTCAATATTTGGGTTCGGCGGAAGCGGTTACCGATGAATTCTTCTTGACAGCACGTGATGCGGTGAACAAAATACGTACCCGTTCGGATGTTAATATGCCTGTGTTGCCGAAAGGTATTGATAGTGACGAGTTTTGGAAATGCTACAAGCGGGAACGTATGGTGGAATTGGCATTTGAAGGACATCGCTTTTGGGATATTCGTCGTTGGAAAGAAGGAGGAATTACTTCTATTGCCAGAATGGAAATAACGAAGTTGGGTGATGAGTTATTCTCATATAAGAAGACAACGAAGTCATTGGTTTGGGATGACAGGATGTATTTCTACCCAATACCGGATTCTGAAATCCGGAAGAATAAGAATCTGACGCAGAATCCGGGTTGGGAGATTAAATAGAATGTTAAATAATTTATAGACACAAAGAATATGAAACTTAATTTGAAATATATAATTACCGTTTCTGTACTTGTTGGTATGACTGGTTGCGATGACAAGATTGAGCCGTTTGAAATAACGGGCTCTACGGCAACGCCTGTTGCGATCAGTACTTCTACTGTTCAGTCGGAAGCGCTGCCGGGAGAGATAAAATTGACATGGACTGCTCCTCAGGAAGACTTTGCCTATATGCAAATCAGATATAACGATCCGTTACAGAAAAAGGATATATGCAAACTGGTGTCGAAAAGTACGACTGAATTGTTAGTTGAAAATACACGTGCCCGTTTTGGCGATTATTCTTTCTTCTTTCAGACCTTTAATGCTGTAAATCAAGGAAGCGTGGTGACAGAAGTAAAAGCTAAATCGGGAGCGGCTCCAGCTACGATGACAGAGAAGTCGCGTAAAGAAGTAAAATTGACTGTAGATCAGCTGTCGTGTAATTATCCTGATGCGAGCGAGGGACAATATGCTCATTTGGTTGACGGAAATATAGAAACTTTCTTTCATTCAAACTGGCATACTCCCCAAAGTCCGTTACCTCATTATATACAGATTGATTTTAAGGAGGAACATGAAAACTTTGCTTTTGGGTATTACACCCGTAATACGTCTAATACAGACGGTTATCCTACAGCAGCAGAGTTCCAGATTAGTAATGACGGTGAAAACTGGGAGACGTTGACAGTTTTAAGCGGATTGCCGACAACTAAGGCTACGAGATATGCTTCTGATTATGTAATTGCAGGGAAGAAGTTTAAACATTTCCGCTTTAATGTCATCTCAAGTTCTTTGAATAAAAACTATTTTCATATAGCTGAGATTTACTTTTATGATGTAGAAGTAGAAGTATATGATCCGGAGACAATACCTTTAGATTAACTTAATTGATGCACAAAATGATGAAAAGTAGAATAAAATGGTTGGCAGTTGTTTGTATGACTGCTCTCACAATCGGTTTTTGGGGTTGTGATGATGGATATGATCTTACTTATAAAGGTAGTCTTGATCTTAATCTGCTGGGATTGAAACAGGCAAGTGCTTTGTGGGATGGTAATGAGTGTAATTTGTTCACAGAATTGAAGAAAGCGAATAAAGAGGCTGATAATTTCTCATATAAGTTGAATCTTGCGTTCTATCAAGACAAGAAAGCTGATAAGGATGTTGCTGTGAATCTGATCGTGAATAAAGATTCTTTATCGAAAGTAATAGCCAAGGCTGGAGAAGGTGGAATTTATGAGAAATATAAAGATGCGGAACTTTTGCCTGGAGAATTTTATCTATTACCATCGGATAAAATGGAATTATTGGCTGGAACTAAGCAATCTGATGATCTTGAATTATTAGTTTATGCAGAGAAGTTGATATCTTTGGCGCAAGAAGAAGAGCGGGATATTACTTTTGTATTACCTCTGAAAATTGTGGATTCTTCTTCATATGCTATTAATGACAAAACTAACAGCTTGATGCTTTTCTTTCAGGTAAAGTATGTGGAACCGGAAACAGGCCCTGAGTATTTGCCTGATCCGAATCCGGCTCCTGAAAAGATATCTGATAAGCTGAAATTAGTTTGGAATGAGGAATTCAACTATGAAGGCATTCCTAATCCGGATGTATGGCGTTTTGAAGAAGGTTTCCAACGTAATCAGGAATTACAGTGGTATTCAGATAAGAATGGTGTATGTGATGGAGAAGTTCTGGTCATCACAGGAAAACGTGAACGGGTAGATAATCCTAATTATCAGTCTGGTAGTACTGATTGGAAGACGAACCGTGAGTTTGCTGAATATACTTCAAGTAGTATTGTTACAAAGAATTATAGATTTAGACAAGGTACGATGCTCGTTAGGGCTAAGATACCTACTGAATCTGGTGCATGGCCTGCTATTTGGACCACTGGTGGTAGTAATGATAGTTGGTGCTGGGAGTGGCCTTTAGGTGGAGAAATAGATATTTTGGAATACTATTTTGTAAATGGAGTGCAAAGTCTTCATGCAAATGCTTGTTGGGGAAGTGATACTCGTTGGAGTGCAAAATGGGATTCTTACAATCGGCCTTTAAGTGACTTTACGAAGAAAGATCCTAACTGGGCTGAGAAGTATCATATTTGGCGCATGGATTGGGATGATAATTACATCAAACTTTATTTAGATGATGAATTGATGAATGAAATAGATTTAAGTCAAACGAATAACGGTACTGGCGGTTTAAGTGATTGGTGGAGAGGATCATGGAGAAACCCGTTCAAGGATGCCGGTAATGATGGCGAAGGTTTTGGTCAGCAAATTTTCTTGAATCTCGCTTTGGGTGGAAACGGCGGTACGCCGGCTATTTCAAAGTTCCCGTTGGAATACAAAGTTGATTATGTACGGGTCTATCAGTATGAATAGGTGAGTGAAATTATTATATCCCGTATTGTCGGAAGTATTGTTTACTTTGGGACAATGCGGGATATATTGTTTTAAGGTAAATAAATAGTGGGATAATAAAGTTTATGATAAATAGAATATTTCTGTCGTTATTTATAGCGATTAGCTGGCTTCCGGTATCGCAGGCTCAAAGTATCTCTAATAATTCGTGGAAAGATACAGGCGGGCACCATATCAACGCCCATGGTGGCGGCGTTTTATTTCATAACGGATTATATTACTGGTTTGGCGAACATCGCCCTGAAAACGGCTTCACTACCGAAGTGGGAGTGAACTGTTACGCATCTTCCGATTTACAGAACTGGACTCACAAGGGCGTAGCGCTTGCCGTATCCGAAGAACCCGGTAGCGATATTGAACGTGGTTGCATCATGGAACGCCCTAAAGTGATATACAATAAGAAGACAGGGAAGTTTGTAATGTGGTTCCATCTGGAACTGAAAGGTCAAGGTTATGGACCCGCCCGCGCGGCTGTGGCCGTCAGTGACAAACCGGAGGGACCTTATCGCTTTGTTCGTTCCGGACGGGTGAACCCCGGAATCTATCCGGAGAATATGCCTGAGGCAGACCGGAAGCTGACATGGAACATGAAGAAATATAAAAAGTGGTGGACTTCGGAGTGGTACAAGGCCGTTAACCAGGGACTGTTTGTGAAACGCGATATAGAAGGCGGACAAATGTCTCGTGATATGACTTTATTTGTGGATGACGATGGTAAAGCTTATCACATTTATTCTTCAGAAGAGAACCTGACTCTGCATATTGCAGAACTGACAGATGATTATTTGCAGCATTCAGGGCGCTATATTCGTATCTTTCCCGGTGGACATAACGAAGCACCGGCCCTATTCAAGAAAGATAATATGTATTGGATGATTACTTCCGGATGTACCGGTTGGGATCCTAATGAAGCCCGTATGTTTTCAGCGTCTTCCATTTGGGGACCGTGGAAGCAACATCCTAATCCATGCCGCGGACAGAACAGTGAGAAAACCTTTGGTGGACAAAGTACGTTCGTATTGGAGTTGCCGGAGAACCGCTTTATATTTATGGCTGATGTCTGGAAACCGAAGAGTCTGATGTATTCCGGGCATATTTGGCTGCCTATACAGTTTGATGAACAGGGTGTTCCGTTTATTGAGTGGACGGACGAGGTAAATCTGTCCGCTCAATCGGAGTGGAAATTGGTATGGAGTGATGAATTTAATACAGACGGTCTTCCGGATACGACTGTTTGGAGTTATGATAATGGCTTTGCACGCAATGAGGAAGCCCAGTGGTATCAGAAAGGCAACGCTTACTGCAAAGATGGAAAGCTGATTATTGAAGCACGGAAAGAAAAAGGACGTAAAAATCCTTGGTATGAGGCCGGAAGTAATGACTGGCGGAAGAAGCGGGAGTTTATTGAGTACACTTCCTCATGCATCACTACGGCCGGCAAGAAAGAGTTCCTGTATGGCAGATTCGAGGTTCGTGCCAAGATTCCCGTGAGCGGAGGGGCATGGCCGGCTATTTGGGCTTTGGGCAGTGGTATGGAATGGCCTTCGTGTGGTGAAATTGACATAATGGAATACTATCGTATCAAAGGTGAACCGCATATTCTGGCAAATGCTGCCTGGGGAACTGACTGGCAGTGGAATGCAAGATGGAATAGTAAAGCGATTCCTTTTACTCATTTTACAGATAAAGACCCGGCGTGGGCGGATAAGTTTCACATCTGGCGTATGGATTGGGATGAAACGGCCATTAAAATCTATCTGGATGATGAATTACTGAATGAAATTCTTTTGAGCGAAACTGTTAACGGTACCATCGGAAATGGAACGAACCCCTTCCGCATGCCACAATATCTTTTGCTGAACTTGGCTCTTGGTGGCATAAATGGTGGCGAAATTGATGATAAAGGTATTCCTATGCGTTATGAAATAGATTACGTTCGGGTATATCAGAAATAGTTTAAGACGGGTGAATCTAAGTTTATTGAATTGTCACTATGATGCTGAATAGTTGATTTCAATGACGTAATGTGTGTTTTTGTCTGTTATTAACAACGAGTCTTTCCGTGGAATAGAGCCTTCTGGAAGATTCTACCTGTCTTTTCCCTCAATTCAGACCGTCTGTTTAGGAAAAACAGACGGTCTTTTACCTTCCAACAAGCGGTCTTTTACTCTAAAACATACCATGTAATTTCCCAAAAGACTTATTCTTTTTTCCGAAGGGCTACACCATAGGTCCAAAAGGGTGTAGTCTTGTTGACTGAAGGGCGATACCATCCGGCATAAAGGGTGTAGCCTTGCTTTTTACAGGCAATATTTTCTCTATTTCGGTGGAAATAGGAAATGGACTGAAAGAAGCATTTTTTTAGATATTGTCAATAATGTCTTCTATAGTGTTTTAACTTCGAACTTATCATTGTCTAATTGTCTGGTATTTCTTTCTGTCCGTATTCTTTTGAATTTACCTGATAAAGAATCCTTGCGTTTTTCCGTATGATGCCGTGGTCGGTACGGAAAGAAAAGAATGTGACAGGGTAGGATTATCAATTTGTCATTTTGTTAATTCCTCATCTATATTCATTTACATACATGCCACAGTCTGAATCAGTGATTGGTTGGTGTGATAGTGTAGCACTCCTGAAAATAATCCTATCGAACAAATAAGATAGTTTTAGAACTTTTTATGTATATTTGCCGGAGTTGATTAATAATATTTGCTAACTAACAACTATGAAAGAAAAGATCAGGAGTTTCTTCTTTATCTTGGGGGTATTGTTTCCTATAGTATGTCAAGCTATGGTAGCGCCCGGACCTAATTCTTTGGTATTCAAATCTTCATCTGTTCTGAATAGCTTACCAAGTAAAGACGTGCAGTCGGTGTATCAGGACCGGGATGGTTATATTTGGATATCTACCCGCAACGGACTTTTTCAGTATGATGGCTATTCCATTACTACCTATAAATCCAATCTGTATTGCCCGGATTTATTAACGAATAACAATATTTATTGCGTGGCAGAGGATGCGCAACATCGGCTATGGATTGGTACTTACAGCGGACTGAATGTGCTGGATAAGCAAACAGGACAGATTCGGAAAATAGATGACCCGGAAATAAATGGTATTGGCATATCTCAAATATTGGTGACAAGTGACAATCGCATTTTATTTGCTACAGAAGGGGGATTGCTTGAATATCTGGAAGATAGCAATCGTTTTTTAGCTTTTAATCAGGATAATACCGATGGCGTTTTCCCAAAAACAACTGTAAAGTCTTTGTTTGAAGATGATCGGGGGGATATATGGATTGGTACATGGAGTCAGGGATTGTTCCGCTATGAAAAGAGAACCGGTAAATACTGGAAGTACCCGCAAATGAACTCAGGTAATTCAGCTCATGTTGTCTTTCAGGATAGCCATAAAAATATATGGGTAGGAACCTGGGGAGCAGGATTACATTTGCTGCATGATGCTTATAATCCGGAGAAAACCACTTGGACAACATTCACCCATGATGAAAATAGGTCGGGTACAATTTCCGATAATCTGATTTATGCTATTTCCGAGGATCTCAATACGAATTCTTTATGGGTGGGGACTCGTAGTAGTTTAAGCATACTTCCAATGCGGAATGTGGAGACGTCACGCTTTTATTTTGAAAACTGCTATTCCGGTGAATCGGAAAACTCTATAACAAGTAGTGAGGTCGCTTCTTTGTTGCGTGACAGGCAAGGTATTATGTGGATAGGGATGATTGGTGGCGGTGTCAATATGGCGAATACTCGTAAAGCAAAGTTCAACCTTGATCGTTTATCTGAAGCAAAACGGATACTCAAAAGTAATTCTGTCCGTAGTATTTTGTTGGATGATGAAGGGCAACTTTGGATGGGAATCAGCACTTATGGCTTTGGTGTGGAAGATCGCAGGACCGGGAAATTTACTCATCATGGTCAAATGCCCGACTTCAGCTCATATAGAGGGATTTCTACAGTGATGTCCATTATGCAATCTCCCTCTACCGGACATATATGGATTGGAGTGTACAACGGAGGAGCTTATGAAATAGATAAATCAGCCCCTGTTGGAAAGCGCGTGAAAGCACATAACTCTTCGAATGCTCCATGGATGTGCAATTCCTGTATCTACTATATTTGTGAAGACTCCAAGCAAAACCTATGGTTTGCCACTAAGAGTGGGATTTCGATGCGTGCGGCGGATGGAACTTCGGTACGCTTCGATTCATTGAAGGTTGGAGACGTGGCTGTGCGGGATATGGTGGTCATGCAACTTGTTGAAGGACGTGACGGTGAGATGTGGTTGGCTTCCAATACACATGGAGTTATTCGCATTCAGGGTAGTGGGAATTCTTTAAGTGGATATACTTTTTCCGGCTATTCGGTTTCCAATGGAAAGCTGAACAGTGATTATGCAAACTGCATTTATAGGGATATTGAAGGACGTATTTGGGTAGGAACCGGTGGAAGTGGATTGAGTCTTTATGATGCTGTGGAAGATGTATTCCTGCCGGTACATAAATTGTGGAATCTACCGGGAGATGCAGTAACCAATATTCAGAGCGATAAGAAGGGTAACCTTTGGTTGGGAACCAATGCAGGGCTGTTGCGCCTCACTGTACCACGGGATTTGCAGAATGTGACTTATCGCCTTTATACTACCTCTGATGGCTTGCAGGATAATATATTTAATCGGGGAGCGTCATTTGTTGCTTCTGACGGCGAGATGTTCTTTGGAGGGCATCGGGGTTATAATAGCTTCTATCCTAATAAACAAGATGAACAGGTTTTTTCTTCTCCAGTTGTAATCACTGATATTAAAGTGTTCAATCAGTCCTGGACAGCTCTCTCTGGGGAGGAACGTTCCGAAATATCGAATTTGTCACCAAGATTCACAGATAAAATAGTCCTGAACTATAAGCGTAACAACTTTAGCATAGAGTTCTCTGCATTGGAGTATGCCAATCCCGAAAGGAATCAGTATGCTTACAGATTAGATGGTTTTGATGCAGGTTGGCAACATACAGATGCATCAAAACGCTTTGCGTATTACAATAATCTGAAGTCTGGTACCTATACTTTTTATGTGAAATCTTCCAATTCTAATGGTATTTGGGATGAGAATGTACAAACCGTAAAAGTTGTTATTCTGCCTCCGCCTTGGAAAACCTGGTGGGCTTACACCTTATATATAATAATACTTGTAGGTATTGCCGGATATATCTACCGGATTATTCGCAACCGTATTCGTTTGCGTAATGCATTGCATCTGCGTGAGATGGAGCAGGCAAAATCAGAAGAGATAAATCATGCTAAGCTGCAATTCTTTACAAATATCACGCATGAACTATTGACTCCGCTAACCATTATTTCGGCTTCTGTAGATGAACTGAAACAGACGGCACCTGCTTATAAGGAACAATATGATGTGATGACACATAATATTAATAGATTAATACGTCTGCTGCAACAGATATTGGAATTTCGTAAGGCAGAGACGGGTAATCTGAAACTGAAGGTATTGCAGGGAGACTTGGTACTGTTTGTGCGCCGGAGTCTGGATGGTTTCCGTCCGTTGATGAAGAAGAAGGATATTCATTTCACTATTCAAAGCAGTATGAATAAATATTTAGCTTTTTTTGATCCGGATAAACTGGATAAGATACTATATAATCTGCTTTCAAATGCTTCCAAGTATAATAAACCTGGTGGTAAGGTGGGAATTGAACTTAGCTGTGATGAAGCGAATGGAGTAGCTTGTATAATCGTGAAGGACAACGGGCCTGGTATCCCGAAAGAGTCGCAAAAGAACTTGTTTAAGCGTTTTTATGAAGGAGATTACCGTAAATTTAATACTATTGGCACAGGTATTGGGTTATCGTTGGTACGCGATTTAGTTGTTCTGCATCATGGTTCCATATCTGTAGAGAGCGAAGAGGGGAAAGGAACTGCTTTTAAAATAGAATTCCCGGTTCATCGGTTTGCTTATTCGGAGGAAGAGATAGATGATGCCGTGACTCTGTTGGATTCGGATGGAATAGATGCTGTGCAGGAAGATGTGGTGATTGAAGATATTCAGACAAGTGCATTAGAAGATAATGTTGTTTCGGCAGAACAGAATGTGGCAGAAAAGAGCCACACCTTATTATTAGTTGAAGATAATGAAGATCTATTAGGTTTGATGGTGAAACTTTTGGGTACTGATTATAAAATTCATACTGCAACTAACGGCAAAGAAGCGCTTGAAATCGTAGAATCGGAAGATATCGACCTGATTGTATCTGATGTAATGATGCCGGTGATGGATGGTATTGAGTTTTGCAGGAGTATTAAAGGAAATTTTGATACTTCCCACATTCCATTAATTCTGCTGACTGCTAAAAAACAGGAAGAGGACCGTGTGGAGGCCTATGAATCGGGAGCGGATGCATTCATAACAAAACCGTTCAATTTGAGTGTACTTCATGCCCGTATTGGTAATTTATTGAAGTCACGTGAAAGGGTTATGAAAGATTTTAAGAAACAACTGGTGTTCGAGGCGAAAGAATTGAACTATACCAGTATGGATGAAGACTTCTTGCAACGTGCCATTGATTGTGTAAATCGCCATTTGGATGATCCGGGATTTGATCAAACTCAATTTTTAGAAGAGATGAATACGACAAAATCAACCTTTTTCCGTAAATTGAAGTCTCTCACCGGATTGACTTATGTTTCATTCATCCGTAATATCCGTATGAAAGCGGCTTGCCATATTATGGAAGAGAAAAAACATGTGCGTATTTCGGAATTGGCGTATGCAGTAGGGTATAATGACCCGCGTTATTTTAGTAGTATCTTTAAAAAGGAAATAGGGATGCAGCCTTCTGAGTATATGAAACGGTTCACTTCGGGAGGAACGATTGAGGGAGAGTAAAACCCGGTTGAGGAAAGGTGCAAAAAATAGAGGCGTATGTGCCATTCATCATAATTAAATCATTTTGAAACATTTCTACGTATTGCTTACGCTTATGCGGAATAACTTTGCTTCTATGAATTTGAAACAATAAGACTTGTTTCGTTCGCAGAATATTAATCTTAAAAGTTATTACGTATGGAAAAACAAAAGCAAAAAACTGGATTGTGCAAGATGATTTCAGCTTGGATAATTTGCATAGTTCTGGTGATGAGTGTGCCGATACAGGCGCAAAATTTACTTACCGGTTGGGACGATACAGCTGGAACTCCTTATGACGCCGGTTGGCGGGTCGATGAAAGTATCTCTATTACTTGGGGAAATCTCGCAGCTTCTTCTGGCAATCGATATCGTATAAATGTAGGTAGTCCTGCCAGTAATGGTACAGATCAGATGTTGTATATAACAGAGGTGGATACCAAGTACGGTTATCCGGTAAAGCCGGTGGAAAACAAATTCTATCAACTTTCTGGTAAAGCGTGGCGAAGAAATGGGGGATCTGGAAGTGCAACCTTCAATTTTTATTTTGCTGACGATCTGTTGGCAACAAAGCCTGTTTCAAAAAAATCTTTGACTCTTTCGGGAAACAATGTAGTAAATACATTCAATAGTTTACGTTTTGTTGCACCAGAGGGTTTTACGTCGGGTTATTTTCTTTGGGATGTTCATGTTAATGGTGGCAACTGGAATGAGGCTGGCATCTGGCTTTTGCAACTTACTGAATTAGGTAATGCTGTTTCCGTAAAGTTTGATACCAATGGAGGCAGTTCAGTAGACAATCAATATTTTTTAGAGGGGGAATCTTATACGATAAGTAAACCTGCCGATCCTGTTAAAGACGATGGTTCTCCTTTTGATGGTTGGTATGCCGATAAAGAATTTACTATACCTTACGACTTCTCGGTTGCTATTACTGCTGCAACAACCATTTTTGCTAAGTGGGAAGATGCGAGTGTGGTAAAAACTCAGCTACAAACGTTGATATCTGAAGTGGAAAGTGCTAAAGAAGGTGGTACGGAAGCCGGAATAAACTATCTGCAAACTGTTATCGGAGAAGCGCAGGCGATTGTCGATAATTCCGGTTCTACAATCAGTGATTTCACAACAGCCATTAGTAACCTAAATACTGCTCTTGCTATTTACCGTGATTGTTCTTTAAAGGAACTGTTGGTGGAGAGGAGCATTATTCCCGGTTTCTCGGCTACAACTTACATATATACCTATGATCTTGCTCCGGGTGCTTCCATTCCAACAGTTACGGCTACGGCTGTAGCTTCGGTTGCATCGGCCAGTATTAAACAAGCATCTGCCATTCCGGGCAGTACTGTGGTAACAGTTACGGCTGGTGACGGTTCTACACAAACTTACACAGTAACTTTTAGAGTAAATTATATGGCTGCTTGGGATGGTAACGGCATGGGGACAACTACAGATATTCCGAGCAACTTTGGTTGGAAGTGTAGTAGTGACGTGACATGGGTGAATGCAGATAATAGTAACGACACTTATGCATATAGGTATAGAGATAATTTTGGCAGTGGTGTTGGTCGTGTGATTACCCATCCTGTTAATAATAATGTCTTTTCTTTTCCGGTTTCTCTAACCGGAGGTAAAGTCTATAATTTCACTTGTCGCAACTCAAATGTAAACGGTACCTGTACCACTATGTTTGGCATCAATATGTCGAAAGATGCAATGGGTAGAATGTTGAATTCCCAAAGTAAGACTTCTGCGAAGTGGAACTCACTATCGACATTTAACTTCAACTTTGCGGCAGCAGTGTCCGGCACATACTATATGGTATGGCAAACGACAAATGGCACAGATAGAAATATAGCTACCGATTTCTTACTTACAGAAGTGGGCAATGCCCTCAATGTATCCTTTAATACTGATGGAGGAAGTGAAGTTGCTACACAATATTTTGTAGAAGGAGAATCGTATGTGGTAAATCCTCCTGTTGAACCTACCAAAAACGGCTATGTATTTAGTGGCTGGTATAAGGACAATACTTATACATCACTTTTTAATTTCAATATTCCAGTTCTGGAGAATACAATCATTTATGCACGGTTTGTACCGGATGGAAATCCTACCATGACGAGCCTTACCATAAACAATGAAACGATTGCCATTCAATCTGCTAAATATATGAATATTACAGTTAATGGAACTTCTGAATTACACATTTCAAGCGAAAGTCCGCTGGTGGGCAGTAATATTAATCTTGCTTCGGACAATGCCTGGCTCTATCTTGAATCTGTTAAACCTTCGGAAGTTACTTCCAATTATTTGAGTTCTATAAAAATCAATGGACAAGCTTTCAATGCAGAAACGGATCGTATAGCCATTTACGGAAGTGGTACAGTGATTATTCCCCAAGGGAAACAAGTTTCAAAACATGCTCTGATAGCCTATACAGAAAATAATTATGGAGGTGAATCCATGGAATTTGAAGTGGAGAAATACTATCGGACAGCCGAACTTGGAGCTACTTTCGATAACAAAATCCGCTCATTCAGACTGAAGAAAGGTTATTCCTGCACGCTTGCCAATAATCCTGATGGTACGGGCTTTTCACGAGTGTACATTGCCAGCGATGCAGATATTGAAGTACCCGAAATGCCCGAAGGATTAGAATTTGTTTCATTTGTGCGTGTATTCCGTTGGGAATGGGTTAGCAAGAAGGGAATTTGTAACGGCGGACTTGCTGCAATCACTAATTCTTCCTGGTACAATGACTGGGCTGCTGGTGGTGCTACGGATAATCCTGATTTTGAATATGTTCCTATGCGTCATAATTTAGGTTGGGACTCTTTTGAAACTATCAATACAAGGAACAATGTATCCCATGTTTTGGGTTATAACGAACCGGATCATACTGACCAGGCGAATTGTACGCCGATACAAGCGATTAGGCAGTGGCCTGAGCTGTTAAAATCGGGTTTACGGCTTGGATCGCCTACACCTGATGCTATTAGAAAAGATTGGTTGGTCAAATTCCTGGAGTTGGCAGATAGTTTGAACTATCGTGTTGATTTTGTGGTGGGACACATGTATTGGAATGGGCAATCGGGACAAAACCTGTATAATGGAGTGGTGGATGCTTGCACTCGCCTGTATGGAGGACGTCCGATGTGGATAACTGAATGGAACAACGGTGCCAACTGGACAACTGAAAACTGGCCTACTAATTCGGGACCTCAAAGAGATGCGGATTTGAACATCATTTATGATGAGGATGGAAATGAAAAAACAGTGACCAGACCGTTGTCGCCCGAAAATGCGGCAAAACAAGCTACGTGGATACTGGATGCGCTGAATGGGCTTGAACGTTGTGAATATCTTGAACGACATTCACTCTATAACTGGGTACAGGATGCAAGAGCTATAGTGCTGGACAATAAACTGACTCCTGCGGGGAAAAACTTTGCAGCATATAAATCGAAAGTGGGCTTTTCAAAAGCGCGGGAGTATACCCATACCTGGAAAATTGCTCCTCCTCTTCCCAGCTATACTTTGTCGAAAGACTATAAGTCGATAACTATTAGTTGGTATGATCACAATGGAGAGACGGGTAAGAATTACACATTGCAGAAGAGTGTGGATGGTGGAGAATGGACAGATGTAAAGGTCTTTATTGCAGCAGCTGACATGAATCCTGATAATCCTTTGGTCTATACATATGGAAGTACGATTTCTTATACCGAAGAAATTGATTGCACATCGAAGGTTGATTACCGTGTCATCGCGTTGAGTTATAAAGATACACAGTCTTCTTATTCACGTACAGCAAGTGTGACCAGAGATGCCGTACCCGATAAACCTATCTTGCAAGGTGAAGCACTCTCTTCTAAAATTATAAAATTGACTTGGAGTGCTGTGGATAATGCTCGTTCTTACAGATTGGAACGTGCGGAAAGTGCAAACGGAGAATATGTGGAAATAGCAAACCTACTTACTGGTACAACTTATATGGATGAGAATTTAGCAGTGAATACTCCCTATTATTATAGGCTTTATGCGCTGAGTACAGCAGCTACAGAACCGGTTTCTGATGTTTTAACCGTAAGTACGAAGGCATTGGCTGTTCCTTTGGCGATAAACGGACTGCGTATAGCAGCAGGGGACGGGCATTTGACTTTAACTTGGGATTTCGCTTATGATGCTAAATATAGGGTATTACGTGCCGAGGAGAAGGATGCTTCATATGAACAAATAGCAGATGCTATTGAGACTACGCGCTATGTGGATAATGGGCTTGTTGAAGGTACTACTTATTATTATAAGGTGCAAGCCTATAATACTGCCGGTGATGGTCCGGAAAGCGAAATACTGTCAGCTATACCTGTTGCCGGGCAACATGTATATCTTTCGTTTGATGAAAATGCAGGAACAACAGCTTTTGATGCATGGGGTGGATATCATGGAACACTGGTGAATGGTGCTGAATGGACTACCGGTAAAACAGGAAGCGCAGTAGCACTCACCAAGAGCAAAAGTTCTTATATACAATTGCAGGATGGTGCACTTAGCAGTTTGGAAGATTTCACCATTACCACCTGGATTAACTTTAACGGAGGAATAGGGCGCTTGTTTGATTTTGGCACCGGGACAGGCACATTTATGATGCTGGCACCGGCTACAACTAAGATACGCTATAAAATAACATGCGGAGCTGGTACATTCGATATCACCATTCCTTGTACGATAAAAACTAAGGAATGGATACATTTTGCTATGACACAGGCGGGTACTTCGGTTAAGTTTTATCTGAATGGTATCTGTGTGGGTACAGGCGAAAATGCGGATAAAATTTCTCCTAAGGATATGGGAATAACTACACAAAACTATTTGGGTAAATCTCAGTGGTCGAGCGATGCGTATTGCGACCATATCTATGATGATTTTAGGATATATAATAAAGCATTGTCTGACTTGGAAGTGGCAAAACTGGCTGATGCTATGGTAACTGTTTCTGTTTATAAAGGCAATAGTACCGGAGAAACAGTAGAAGTATATAAGGATGGTAGTGGTCTGGCTGACATACTAACCGGCAATGCTATTGCCGTAGTGGACGATGCTGATGGTATTAACCTTCCGGAGGGACAGAACAACGTTGTCGTAAAGAATGCGGCAAACACTTATTCTTGTACCAGTTTATTGCTTACGGATAAACAGCCTTTTTATTCGCCTGTCAGTTTTACGGCTACATCTGCTGTCTATCGACGTGACCTGACCGGATATGTATATGCCGATGGTACAAATGGTTGGAGTTCTCTTGTACTGCCTTTTGCAGGAACCTTGTATGCCGGTGAAGATGCCAAGAATCCTTTTATTAGTGATGATGACGCATCCGGAAATTACTGGCTGAAGAGATTTGCCGGTAAAACAAACGAGGCTATGAACTTTGAATATGCAAGCTCAATTGAAGCTGATATACCATATATCATAGCTTTGCCAGGGGAACGCTGGGGAGTGGAAAATAGTATTAAAGATAAGGAAATAGAGATTCGTGGTACGGATGTAACTGTATCAGCCACTAAGGGCATTGCTAAAGTTACGGCAGATGATTATAGCTTTAATGGAACTTATGCAGTTGTTCAACCTGTCAGAGCTCATTATAGACTAAATGCTGAGGGAAATGCTTTCATTAAATATGATGATGGAGCTACAGTTGAACCTTTCCGCTGCTACTTGCTTCCGGATGTAGAATCGATGTCGATGCCGAAAAGCTTTAGCATAGGTGGTGGAAATGGCGAAATTACCGGTTTAGAGAATGGGACTAAGGATCATGCTGGCAAATTACGTGTGTATTCGGAAGCTGGCAATCTGAAAATTGTTTCCCCTAAGGTAACTATAGTTCAGATTCATGGTGTGGATGGAGTATTGGTACGTACGGTACAATTACAGGAAGGTGTGAATATTGTTACTGGTCTTGCTCCCGGTTTCTATGTTGTGGAAGGTCAGAAGGCTGTGATATATTCCAAATAAAATAAAGTGTAAATTTTAAAATGAACAAGTATATGAAAAAAGAAACTTATGTGAAGCCAACTGTCGAGTTGATTTCGATGGAGAATGAAGGTTGTGTCATGACTGGCAGTTTTACTGGTGGCGGACAGATAAATCCGGGTGCACGTTCTGGTTATGGACGTAGCCGGGGAAGAACCTACGGAGGAAATTCAAACTCTGTCAGTGACCTGGAACAACTGATTGAGGATATACTGACAATAGATAAATAGTCAGATTGTTGAAGAATGGTGCATTATTGATGGGAGAATGTTTCATGCACCATTCTTCAACATCTCTGGCATTTTTGTAATGCCGCAATGTATTTCCTTTCCATACATTTGCCATGCAGTTCGGGAGCCAGGCATGCAGTTTCCGGATTGAAGATAGAGAACTTATATTATTTTTTTAATCTTAAAAATTATACGATGGAAAAACGAAAGATTTCCTCAAGAGCAGGACTAAGCAAGGTACTTTTTACCTTAATGGTCTGTATGACTCTAATGATGAACGTCCCATATCTGGGCGCTCAAAATTCCCAAGTTACAGTAACGGGTAAAGTAGAGGACACGATGGGTCCTGTGATTGGTGCCAGTATTGTTGAGAAAGGCGTAGCTTCTAATGGAACAATTACCGATATTGATGGTAACTTCTCCATTAAAGTAAACCCGAATGCTACGTTGGTAGTGAGTTTTATTGGTTATAAAATGGTGGAAATTCCTGTAAAAGGGCAAAGGAATGTGAAAGTGACACTACAGGAGGATAGTGAAATGCTGGATGAGGTTGTGGTTGTGGGTTATGGTCAAATGCGTAAAAAAGACCTGACCGGTTCTGTTATCCAGATTCGTCCAGATAAATTAGCGAATGAGGCTCCCAAGACTGTGCAAGATGTATTGCGTGGTACACCGGGTTTGAATGTCGGTTACGATGCTTCTGCTAAGGGCGGTGGTTCTATGCAGATTCGTGGTCAGCGTTCTGTATATACGGATGGTGGACATAATGATCCGTTGATTATCCTTGATGGTATGCAGTTTTATGGTGAACTTTCTGAAATTAATCCGAATGACATTGGTCAGATTGATGTATTGAAAGACGCCTCTTCTGCTGCTGTTTATGGTGCTAAAGCTGCCAATGGTGTTATTATTATTACGACTAAAAAAGGTAAATCAGGTAAGCCGACTATCAATTTTACTGCTACTCTTGGTATCAATACAAAGAGTGAATATCGTGATGTTTTTGATGCCAACGGCTATATGAGATATCGTGAAGATTGGTATAAGAAAGATACTTATGCCACTGACCCTTTTACCGGTGTTTATGGAGCGTATGCAGCCGGACAATGGAAAAACAAGAAGGATGAGAACGGTAAAGATATAATAGGCTCTGATGGCAAACCCTTACAAGAATATATATATAACCGTGCTGCCGGTTATTATGATAATCCTGCGAATTTAGGTCGGTATGGTATCTCCGTTGACCAATGGAGAGCGTTCACTTCAAATGAGAGTGGAGAATCGGACGCCAGTATTTATGCAAAGCGTTTAGGACTGGAAGATGGTGTTTTAGCTAACTATCTGGCCGGAAACACGTACGACTGGTACGATCGTACTTTCCGGACAGGTATCAATCAGGATTATACAGCGAGTATTTCCGGAGCCGGTGATCGGATGAATTATTATATGTCTATCGGTTACCTAAAGAATGAGGGAGCCGTGAGAGGCAATGATTACAATGCTATCCGTGCCAATTTGAAGGTGAATGGCAAAGTAACCGACTGGTTGGAAATAGGAACGAACGTTAATTTTCAGGATCGTAGTGACGGTGATATTTCTGTAAATCTTGGTACGGATTACTGGGATGCCAATATGTTGCGAAACAGTCCTTACTCTACTTATCGTAACGAAGATGGTAGCTATTGCCAATATCCGATGGGTTCCAATAAGAAGTGGGGCTACAACTATGACTTTGAGCGTCAGTATCTGGATCTGGAGAAGGGCTATACTGTGTTGAATACTATTTTCAATGCCAAAGTAAAATTGCCTTTTGGAATCACTTATGATTTCAATATAGCTCCTCGTTATCAATTTTTCTATGATCGCTACTTTATGTCAGCTGCCAAACCTGATTCTAATCCGGATAGCCAGGGAGTAAATCGTGAACAAAGTAAACGTTTTGATTGGTCTTTGAATAATACTATTACATGGGATTATACATTGGCTCAAAAGCATCACTTTATTCTTACTTTGGTGCAGGAGGCAGAAGAACGCCGTTTTTGGCAGGATAAAATTAACGCACGCAAGATATTACCCTCGGATGCCTTGGGATTTCATAATACCAGCAATGGTAGCAAGACGCTGAGTAGTTTTTCTTCAAATGATACGCACGAAACGGCTGCTGCTTATATGGCACGTCTGTTCTATTCTTACGATGATCGCTATATGATTACTGGTACGGTTCGTCGTGATGGTTATTGCGCTTTCGGTGCTAACAATCCATGGGCTACCTTCCCTTCTATATCTGCTGCATGGAATTTTACTAATGAAAAGTTCTTTAATTGGGAGCCGATGAGTACCGGTAAATTGCGTGTCTCTTGGGGTAAGAATGGTAACCGTTCGTTGAAAGACCCTTATATTGCTCTTGCCAATCTGGGGGCCGGAGCAGGGGCTACAATGGGGTATTTGGTTGCTAATGGCGGTACAGTAGATGTTAAGTATTTGGGTATGGACCGTTTGTCTAATCCGAATCTGCAATGGGAGAAAACGGAAGCTTTAAATTTTGGTTTGGACTTCGGATTCATGAATGATCGGATCACGGGTAGTGCTGAATATTATATTATGAAGACGCATGATATGATTATGGGACAACGTCTGCCGGGATTTACCGGATTTGGAAGCATTACTACCAATTTGGGTGAAGTGCAGAACAGAGGTTTCGAACTTTCATTGAATACCCTGAATATTCAGAATCGGGATTTCGAATGGCGCTCTACTTTAAGCTTCTCCATCTATAAGAATGAAATCAAGCATCTTTATTATGAATATGAAGACGTGCTCAATGAAGCTGGAGAAGTAATTGGTCGCAAAGAGATGGACGACACAAGCAACGGTTGGTTTATTGGACAATCCATTGGTACTATCTGGGATTATGAGATGGATGGTATCTGGCAGGCTGATGAGGCAGCAGAAGCTGCTAAGGTAGGACAACGCCCGGGTGATCCGAAAGTAGTGAACCACTATACTGCTGACGATAAAGAAGATGGCACACCGGTTTACAATGAGAAGGATAAAGTGTTCCTGGGTAAGAAAAATCCGCCTATCCACTGGTCGTTCCGTAATGAGTTCACTCTCTGGAAGGACCTTAATATTTCTTTCAGCATGTATTCCTATATGGGACATAAGAGTCTGGAAGGTTATTATCTGAATCAAGATAATGGCGGTTCATTGATTACTTATAACAGCAATACTTTCAAGAAGAGATACTGGACACCTGAAAATCCGACTAATGAGTATGCACGTCTCGATGCCTATGGTCCGAATGGTGCTAAGGGTGTACAGAAGTTGCACAATCGTTCCTTCATCCGTCTGGACAATATTTCTGTGGCTTACACCTTGCCACAAGCGTGGACGAAGAAGATACAGTTGGAACGCGTAAAACTCTTTGGTACTGTTCGTAACGTAGCGACTTGGGCGGCAGACTGGGAATATGCAGACCCGGAAACCGGTGGCTTGGCTACTCGTACCTTTACATTCGGATTAAACTTAACTCTTTAAACTGTTGAAACAATGAATAATTATATTAAGAATAAGCTCTCTAAGGGGGTATTGTTCCTTACAGGAATAGCAGTATTCAGTGCATGCACTGACAACTTTTTGAAACCGGATCCTCTGTCGTTTTATGAACCTGAGACTACATTTGCTACTGAATCAGGTTTGGAGGCCGTATTGGCTATGGCTGACCGTCATCTTCGCACTTGGGCATTCCACTATAGTAGTGGTGACTGTAATATAAGCATACCTCTTGGTACGGAATATCTATTTTCTGAACTTTCTCTGTATGGTAAAACTGATGGTACAGGGGGGGTATATGGTAATTTTGCCAATCAACTGCAACCTACCAGTGGTTTGAACAACGGTGATGACAACCGAATCATGTACTTCTGGAATGAAGGTTTCACGGGTATTAAGCATGCCAACACTATATTGTCCTTTATAGATAAAGTGACTGCGTTGAGTGAGGAAACAAAAAATGCCTATAAAGGGCGTGCTTATTTCCATCGTGCTTACCGTTATTTGAACCTAGTGATGCAGTTTGGTGATATTCCTTTGGTAACAAAGACACTGGAAGTACCTAAGCGAAACTATCGGTCTACCAAGAAAGAAGAAATTCTGGATATGATTACCCAGGATATGGAGAAAGCTGTGGAGTGGGTGCCTGTGCAGAATGATACCCGTTACATTGGTATGGTGAACAAAGAGGCATGTCGCCAGCTGCTTATCAAATGTTATTTGGCAACGGGCCAGTTTGAAAAGGCTGAGAAGCAAGCTGACATTTTGATTGATCAGTCAGGATTATCACTGATGACAGAGAGCTTTGGTAATGCAAATGATGGTGGTGAACCGAATACCTGGAAGATTACCCGTAACGTGATCTGGGACTTGCATCGCCCTGAAAACAAGATGATCGCTGCGAATAAAGAGGTCATCATGGGAATGCCTAACTGTACGGACGAATCATTTGTGAACTTTCTATCTATGCGTATTTTCGGTCCATTCTGGAGTGACGGTAACCTGAAAACACCTGATAGTAAAACAGCTGGTGAACGTTATGCACGTAATAATGGCAAATATGAAGCTACTACTGACTTTACACGTGCTTTTGGTCGTGGCATTGCCACTGTTCGTGCTACTCATTTTGCTCAACATGGACTTTGGGTAGTGAACGGTGTGGAAGATAAGGAAGATCTCCGCCATAACTCAAAAGTTGGAAACTGGGTAAATATGGAGGACTTGACTTACAATAACAAGGATTCTAAATATTATGGTCAGAATTTTATGCTCTATTCACCTGAAGATGTTTGGGGGGTAGATAAGGATGGTAAACCTGTTATCACAACTCATAAAGGAGCTTTACTCTGTAATGATACAATTCGTGATTGGTTTGATTTCCCTCACTACAAGATCTATTTGGAGGATGTGCGCAATGAAGCTAATATGGGTGCCAATGACTTTCAAGGTGCAGCCGGTTCCGGTGCTAATGCAAACTGGTATCTGTATCGTTTGGCTGAAACTTATCTGCTGCGTGCTGAAGCTAAGTATTATCAAGGTAAGGATGCTACATCAGATGTAAATGAAGTACGTAAACGTGCTAAATGTTCACAACTTTATGCAGTTGGAACCGTGACTATTGGTGATATCATGAACGAACGCGCTCGTGAACTTTATCTGGAAGAATGGCGCAATGTAGAATTGACCCGCGTATCTCTTTGTCTGGCGTTGAGCGGCAAACCTGATGAATGGGGAAATACTTATAGTAAAGACAATTGGGATAAACAACAGGGTACGGATAATGTTGGCGGAAGCTACTGGTATCAACGTATCATTCATTATTCTTTGTATAATAAAGGTGACATCGTTTCCAATGGCAAGACTCTGAATTATTATATGGATAAGCGTAACCTTTTCTGGCCGGTTCCGAATAGTGCTATTACTGCGAATAATAAAGGACAGCTAGCTCAAAATTACGGTTACGATGGATATGATGCTAGTGTACCGATGTGGGAAACTTGGGAAGAAGCTGTTGCTGATGAGGATAAGAGTGAATAACCAGGTTGGAGGATTTCTATAGGTTTAGTTCTTAAATAAAGAGGTTGGGTCTAAAGTACTGTGCTTGTAGAGGCGAATCGTCATTCGTTCGGAATACACAAAGTGATTTTGACACAACCTCTTTTCTTTTTTAAGATATGAAGATATGAGTAAGCATTTGAATATAACAGGATGTTTTTTATTCCTTTCTTTTTTCTTTCAAACCATTCTTTCCGCACAAAATACTTCGATTGGTACGAAAGATATTGTTTCCGGTGAAGTCTGGAAAGATACAGACGGTAATGTTATTAACGCCCATGGCGGCGGTATCCTCTTCAACAACGGGAAATACTACTGGTTTGGAGAGCACCGGCCTTCTTCCGGTTTTACAACACAGGTGGGAGTGACATGTTATTCATCAACCGATTTGCGTAACTGGAAGTACGAAGGTGTAGCTTTGGCTGTATCTGACGAAGCGGGAAGTGATATAGAGAAAGGATGTATCATAGAACGCCCTAAAGTTATTTATAATCAGAAAACAGGAAAATATGTAATGTGGTTCCATTTGGAACTTAAAGGAAGAGGATATGGGCCTTCCCGTGCCGGAGTTGCAGTAAGCGACACCCCGGCGGGACCTTATCGGTTTATCCGTTCAGGGCGCGTGAATCCCGGTGTCTATCCGCTAAATATGACACGGGAGGAGCAGAAGCTTACCTGGAATCCGGAAGATTATGAATGGTGGACTCCGGAGTGGCGTGAGGCTGTCAATAAGGGAATGTTTGTGAAACGTGACCTGGAAGGTGACGGACAGATGTCCCGTGATATGACTTTGTTTGTGGATGATGACGGCACAGCCTACCATATTTATTCCTCGGAAGAGAACCTGACACTCCATATCGCAGAATTGTCTGATGATTATCTGAGCCATACCGGAAAGTACATTCGTATATTTCCCGGAGGACATAATGAAGCGCCGGCTATATTTAAGAAGGATGGAACTTATTGGATGATAGCTTCGGGATGTACAGGATGGGAGCCGAATGAAGCCCGTTTGATGACTGCTTCTTCAATTCTGGGGGAATGGTCGCAATTACCCAATCCTTGTGTAGGTAAAGATGCGAAAATTACTTTTGGAGGACAAAGTACCTACATACTGCCACTAAAGGATGGTGGATACATGTTTATGGCAGATGTGTGGCGTCCGAAAAGCTTGTCGGATTCTAGGTATATTTGGCTGCCTGTTCGTTTTAATGGGAAAGGAATTCCATTTATAGAGTGGGTGGATAAGTGGTGAGTGTGGAGTGAAAATCGGCCATTTTCCTATAGAATGGTCGATTATGTACCCTTTTTGAAATAATTTTAGCAGTTCGGTTTATCTGAAAACGAATATATTTGCAACGATGAAAAACAACTTATAATTGAATATCATGAAAACGTGGAAATATTTGTGGCTACTGTTGATTGTAGCGTTGTTGGTTCCCCTCAATGTTTCGGCAAAAAAGAAAACGGAAAAAGTAAAGTCTGATCGTGAACTCTGGGCGGGAATTCTGTACCAGATGGCAGCGCCTGTACTCAGTAATATGAGCGAAGGCAAGTTGCAGGAAAATATGCTGGTAGAGTTGAGCCCTACATGGGACGGTCGTGATAAGCGGGTGACTTATATGGAATGCTTCGGACGGTTGATGGCCGGACTGGCTCCGTGGCTGTCACTGCCCGATGATGATACGGCAGAAGGAAAACAACGCAAACAATTGCGTGAATGGGCATTAAAGAGCTATGCTCAATCCGTAGATCCGGAAAGTAAAGATTATCTGTTGTGGCGGAAAGAGGGACAACCCCTGGTGGATGCCGCTTATATAGCTGAAAGTTTTTTGCGCGGATATGACGCTTTGTGGGTTCCATTGGATGATTTGACCAAACAGCGCTATATTGCTGAATTCCAGCAACTGCGTCGGGTGGATCCACCCTATACGAATTGGTTATTATTCTCTTCAACTGTTGAGTGCTTCCTGAAAAAGGCAGGTGCCCAGACGGATTATTACCGTATCACTTCAGCTTTGCGTAAAGTCGATGAATGGTATGTAGGAGATGGCTGGTACAGTGACGGAGAGGATTTCGCCTTCGATTATTACAATAGTTTTGTGATTCATCCCATGTATGTGGAATGCCTTGAAGTGATGACAAATGGCGGAAAGCAGAATATCTGGAATGTGAAAGGTGGAAACTTTCCGAATGCCTTGAAGCGTATGCAGCGTTTTGGCATGATATTGGAACGTTTTGTTTCTCCCGAAGGCACTTTCCCAGTATTTGGCCGTTCGATTACTTACCGTACCGGCGTACTGCAACCGCTTGCCTTGCTGTCATTGCGTGGCTGGTTACCAAAAGAATTGCCTGCCGGACAGGTACGTGCGGCAATGACCGCTGTCATTCAGCGTATGTTCGGTGATAATCGCAACTTCAATGCGGAAGGCTATCTGACATTAGGTTTCAACGGTTCCCAACCTAATATATCGGATTGGTATACCAATAATGGCAGCCTATATTTGGCCTCACTTGCTTTCCTGCCGTTAGGATTGCCCGCTGACGCTCCTTTCTGGACGGATGCCCCGCAACTGTGGACATCAAAGAAGGCGTGGGGTGGAGAAGACTTCCCGAAAGATCACGCTTATTAAGAAATAAGTTATCATGAACAGATACATTCTCTTTTTCTTTCTGATTCTCTCAACACTTACCACGCTCCGGGCACAACAGTCCCGGCTCGTGGAAGTGGGGAATGGGTATAGCCAGACATCAGTCAACACCACTGTCTTCAGAAACAATTCACTTGTGACGCAGGGAGACGAACAGTATATCAGTTACTATGACGGCGACGGCTATCTGGTGCTCGGTAAACGGAAGTTGGACTCTGACCAATGGACACTGAAGCGGACACAATACAAGGGAAATGTGAAAGATGCCCATAACATAATCAGCATGATGCTGGATGGCGAGGGGTATCTGCATCTCTCATTCGACCACCATGGGCATAAACTGAATTATTGCCGTAGCACCGCCCCTTATACGCTGGAACTTGGAGATAAGGAACCGATGACCGATGTGGATGAAGGTAATGTGACTTATCCGGAATTCTATCCGTTGAATGGGGGAGATTTGCTGTTTGTTTATCGCTCCGGTTCTTCCGGACGGGGGAATCTGGTGATGAATCATTATTCTGTAAAGGAGAAGAAGTGGAATCGTGTACAAGATGTGCTGATAGATGGTGAAGACCAACGGAATGCCTACTGGCAACTCTATGTGGATGAACAAGGCACGATACACCTATCTTGGGTGTGGCGCGAAACGTGGCACGTGGAGACAAATCATGATCTTTGTTATGCCCGTTCTTACGATAATGGTGTGACCTGGTACAAAGCAAATGGCAAGAAATACGATTTACCTATCCGGTACAATAATGCGGAATATGCCTGCCGCATCCCGCAAAACTCAGAACTGATCAATCAGACCAGTATGAGTGCCGATGCAAGCGGTAATCCGTACATTGCCACGTATTGGCGTGATCCTGATAGCGAAGTACCGCAATACCGTATTGTGTGGCACGACGGACAGATGTGGCACAATCGCCAGGTTTCGAACCGTCATACTCCCTTTTCTCTGAAAGGGGGCGGTACGAAGATGATTCCTATCGCCCGCCCGCGTATCGTAGTGGATGGTGGCGAGATATTTTATATTTTCCGTGATGAGGAACGGGGAAGCCGGGTATCGCTGGCGCACGCTGCGGCTGTAGGAGTAGGTAAGTGGACGTTTACCGATCTGACCAACTTCCCGGTAGATGCTTGGGAACCGTCTCACGATACGGAATTGTGGAAGCAAAAGCGTCGTCTTCATCTCTTTGTGCAGCACACCAAACAAGGTGACGGAGAACGTAGGGTAGAGTTTGCCCCTCAACCGGTATATGTGCTGGAAGTTGTAAAGCCTAAGGGCGATTGAAAGCCTTACATAAGATGATTCTGTTTTCAACGTGATGAAACTCTATTTTCACCAAGGAGAAACAATCGTTTCAGTACGATGAAACATTGGTTCCGCCATGTTGGAAATATTGTTTCAATAGAGAGAAACAGAATGGAACATTAAACGCTCAGACAATTAGTATAGTAAATAGATAAAGAATAGCAAGAGTATGAATAAGTATTTAGTAAACATCCTGATTGGGGTTTTCTGCTGGAGTGGAATGTCCGCTTGTGCATCTCCCAAGGATGAGGCCAAAGAGATTGTGGATATTATTTATAAAGTGAATAACTACTGGCAAACTCAGAATCCTGAACACGGACGCTCTTTCTGGGACAATGCAGCTTACCATAGTGGTAACATGGAAGCATTCTTTCTGACCGGTGACTCCGATTTCATGAACTACTCCAAGGCTTGGGCTGAACATAATCAATGGAAAGGTGCTAAGTCGGATAATAAAGCTGAATGGAAATACAGCTATGGCGAGAGTGACGATTATGTGCTTTTTGGTGATTACCAGATTTGTTTCCAGACGTATGCCGATTTATACAATATAGAACCGGATACTCAAAAAATAGCTCGTGCCCGCGAAGTGATGGAATATCAGATGAGTACGGATAAAAATGATTATTGGTGGTGGGCTGACGGTCTTTACATGGTGATGCCTGTGATGACTAAACTATATAAGATTACCGGCAATCCGCTTTATCTGGAGAAACTGCATGAATACTGGGCATTTGCCGACAGTCTGATGTACGATCCGGAAGATGCGCTTTATTATCGTGACGGAAAATATCTCTATCCTAAACATAAAAGTGTGAATGGTAAGAAAGATTTCTGGGCTCGTGGAGATGGATGGGTTTTAGCTGCTTTGGCTAAAGTTCTGAAAGATTTGCCTGAAACAGATAAATACCGTCAGGAATATATAGACCGTTACCGCGCGATGGCAAAAGCTGTGGCAGCCTGTCAGCAGCCGGAAGGATACTGGACACGGAGTTTGCTTGATCCGGAACATGCACCCGGACCGGAAACCAGTGGCACTGCTTTCTTTACTTATGGTCTGCTGTGGGGTATGAATAATGGCTTTTTGGATAGGGCTACTTATCAGCCTGTAGTAGAAAAAGCCTGGAAGTACCTGACGACTGTTGCTTTGCAGCCGGATGGACGCATCGGCTATGTGCAGCCTATCGGTGAAAAGGCCATTCCGGGACAAGTGGTAGATGCCAATTCAACAGCTAACTTTGGAGTAGGGGCTTTCTTACTGGCAGCTTGCGAAATGGTACGATTCCTGAATTGATTATTCTATTTCTTCCAGAAGATACAAAATGGAGTTTGTCGGCATTGGCAAGCTCCATTTTGCTTTAATAACCTGGGCAAAACGTTGTTTTTTAATGGAATGACACAAAATTAGTCCCTTTTTGCATGATTCGTGGTAGTATATCTCTTATTTTATGTGTATTTTTGACACCCAATAACTAACGTGAATTTTATGAGGAATACTATGAAACAATTTGCAATTGCAATTAGCTTGATGTTGGCAATAACATTGTCTTCATTCTCTCAGCAACAACATCCTATCGTTGAAAAAGATTATGTGGCTTATTTGTTTACCTACTTTACAGGTAACCACATCAGTGAAGAAGCTGTATGTTATGCCGTAAGTATGGACGGATATACATATTGGGCACTGAATGACGGCAAGCCCGTTCTTGATTCAAAAGTAATCAGTTCGACCGGTGGTGTGCGCGACCCGCATATCCTGAGAAGCCAGGACGGTCATACCTTTTATATGGTGGTGACAGATATGGTATCTGACAATGGTTGGGATTCGAACCGTGCAATGGTGCTGCTGAAGTCCAATGACCTTGTAAACTGGACGCATTCCATCATCAATATGCAGAAGCGTTATAAAGGACAGGAAAAGCTGAAACGTGTTTGGGCACCGCAGACGGTTTTTGATCCTGAAGCCGGAAAATATATGGTGTACTGGTCTATGCAGTATGCCGGTGGAGCCGATATCATCTACTATGCATATGCCAATGATGACTTTACAGATCTGATTGGTGAACCGAAGCCACTCTTCATTCCGGAGAATAAGAAATCATGTATCGACGGGGATATTGTCTATAAAGACGGTGTTTTCCACCTGTTCTATAAGACAGAGGGACATGGAAACGGCATTAAAGTGGCAACCACCCGTTCACTGACTTCCGGTCAATGGGAAGAAGAACCGGACTACAAGCAGCAAACAAAGGACGCTGTAGAAGGAGCCGGTACATTTAAACTGATAAATCAGGATAAGTATATATTAATGTATGATGTATACATGAAAGGCAAATATCAGTTTACGGAAACTACCGACCTGAAGAACTTCAAAGTGATAGACAGTGAAGTGAAGATGAATTTCCATCCCCGCCATGGAACGATTATTCCTATCACGCGCGATGAATTGATCCGTATCACGGATAAATGGGGTAAGCCTGCCGAATTGGGTGCAATACCGAACAACCCTGTATTGCCCGGATTTCATGCTGACCCTGAAATCTTATACTCAAACAAGACAAAGAAATATTATATCTATTCCACAACAGACGGACAACCCGGCTGGGGCGGATGGTACTTCACTGTTTTCTCTTCAACCGACCTGAAGAACTGGAACTATGAAGGCGTTATGCTGGATTTGAAATCCGAACAGGTACCTTGGGCGAATGGAAATGCCTGGGCACCGTGTATTGAAGAAAAACTCATCAAGGGAGAATACAAGTACTTCTTTTATTATAGCGGTAATCCTGCCAAAGGCGGAGGAAAGCAAATCGGCGTAGCAATGGCCGACTCACCTACCGGACCGTTTACCGATCTGGGACAGCCCATCATTACAGACTCTCCTGTAGGACACGGACAGCAGATAGACGTGGATGTCTTTACCGATCCCGTATCCGGTAAACCCTATCTGTATTGGGGTAATGGCTACATGGCCGGCGCCGAACTGAATAAAGATATGATTTCCATCAAGAAGAAAACACTTACGGTAATGACTCCCGAAGGAGGAACCTTGCAGGATTATGCATTCCGCGAAGCTCCTTATGTATTTTACCGTAATGGACTTTATTATTTTATGTGGTCGGTAGATGACACCGGTTCACCCAACTATCATGTGGCTTACGGTACATCTAAATCGCCGCTGGGACCTATCGAGGTCGCTAAAGATCCGATTGTGCTGATTCAGAATCCGGAGAAACAAATCTACGGTCCTGCACACAATGCAGTGCTACAAATTCCGGGTACGGATGAGTGGTATATCGTTTACCATCGTATTAATAAGAACTTCCTGAAAGATGGTCCGGGTGTGCACCGCGAGGTGTGCATTGATCGCATGGAATTCAATGCGGACGGAACCATTAAGCCGGTAGTGCCAACCCTTTAATTATATGACTATTAAAATACCAGAGAAACATTATTTGATCATGAGAAACAAACTGAAGGGATTAGCTTTTTTATGTATGGCGGTAGCCTTGCCGCTGACAGCACAGAATGTAACCGTCAGCGGACCTGACGGTAAATTACAACTAACAGTTTCGTGCCCGGAAGGGAAGGAAGCATCGTATTCTCTCACCTATAACGGAAAACAGATGTTGGAATCATCTCCGTTGGGTCTGGAGACCAATGTGGGAGATTTCGCGAAAGCAATGAAACTGACCGGGCATAAAGAAAGGAAAATTGATACCGTTTACACGCAATCGCGTATCAAAGCTTCCAAGATACGCTATCAGGCCAATGAATTGGTATGTGCTTTTGCCAATGCAAAAGGGCAGAAGATGGACGTAATCTTCCGTGTGAGCAATAATGACGTTGCTTTCCGCTATACGTTGCCCCGCCAGGGCGAACGGGGAAGCCTTGTTGTGAACAGCGAAGCAACCGGCTTCCGTTTTCCTGAACAGACTACTACCTTCATGTGTCCGCAAAGTGACGCCATGATAGGCTGGAAGCGGACAAAACCGAGTTATGAAGAAGAATATAAGGCGGATGCCCCGATGGATGTCCGTTCACAATACGGACACGGATATACTTTCCCCTGCCTGTTCCGCGTAGGAGATAATGGTTGGGTGCTTGTCAGTGAGACAGGAGTAGACAGCCGCTATTGCGGTTCGCGCCTGAGCGATGTAACAGAAGGAAATCTGTATACGGTAGCTTTCCCGATGGCTGAAGAGAATAATGGTAACGGAACAGTTGCCCCCGCTTTCGCTTTACCGGGTTCTACCCCTTGGCGTACGATTACGGTAGGTGAAACATTGAAACCTATTGTAGAAACCACTGTTATCTGGGATGTTGTGGAACCGTTGTATGAGACGGAACATGATTATCAGATGGGACGTGGAACCTGGAGTTGGATACTCTGGCAGGACGGCAGTATCAATTATGATGACCAGGTGCGTTATGTTGATCTGGCTGCTGCAATGGGCTATGAATATGTATTGATTGATAACTGGTGGGATACGAAGATCGGCCATAAGCGTATGGAATCCCTCATCGACTATGCACAAGGTAAGGGAGTGGATGTATTCTTGTGGTACAGTTCAAGCGGCTACTGGAATGATATCGAGCAAGGGCCCGTCAACATGATGGATGATCCGATTATCCGCAAGCGTGAAATGAAATGGCTTCAGGAGCAGGGTGTGAAAGGTATCAAAGTCGACTTTTTCGGTGGAGATAAACAGGAAACCATGCGTTTGTACGAAGGTATTCTGAGTGATGCTGACGATCATGGTCTGATGGTAATCTTCCACGGCTGTACAGTGCCTCGCGGATGGGAGCGGATGTATCCCAACTATGTAGGCAGCGAAGCGGTACTGGCTTCCGAGAATCTGATTTTCGGCCAGCACTTCTGTGATGAAGAGGCTTTCAATGCCTGTCTGCATCCTTTTATCCGTAATTCGGTAGGCTGTATGGAATTTGGCGGTACTTTCTTGAACAAGCGTTTGAACCGGGGGAACAATGGTGGAACTACCCGTCGCACGACGGATGTATTCCAGTTGTCAACGGCTGTGTTATTCCAGAATCCTATTCAGAATTATGCTTTGGCACCCAACAATCTGACAGATGCCCCTCAAGTTTGTTTGGACTTTATGAAACAAGTGCCTACTACGTGGGATGAAACACGTTTTATTGATGGTTATCCCGGAAAATATGCAGTCGTTGCACGTCGTCACGGCAAGCAATGGTATGTGGCTGCCGTTAACGGTACAAAGGAAGTGCTGAAGTTGAAACTCGAATTACCTATGCTGGCAGGAGAGACTCTCTCATTTTATAATGATGATAAAGAACTGCAACCCCAGTTGCAAACTCTGAAACTGAAAGCTGACGGCAAACTTCAATTGACCCTCCAACCGCAAGGTGGCGCCGTACTGGTTCAGGACTGGAAAACGAATGAGAAGGAAATGGGAGCCTATCTGTTTACCTATTTCAAAGACGATACACATAGTTTATATTTCGCAGTCAGCGATGACGGATATACATTTACGGATGTAAATAACGGTCAGCCCATTATCGCCGGTGATACGATTGCCGAACAGAAAGGTATCCGTGACCCGCATATTTATCGTGCACCGGATGGTACTTTCTACATTGCCATGACCGACCTGCATATCTTTGCCCAGCAGAAAGGTCTGCGCAACACCGAGTGGGAGCGTGACGGAGCCAAATATGGCTGGGGCAACAACCGTGGTTTTGTCCTGATGAAATCAAAAGACCTTGTAAACTGGACACACCATGTGGTTCGTATTGACAAGACTTTCCCCGGATATGATGAGATCGGTTGTGCCTGGGCACCTGAACTGGTCTACGATGAACATGCAGGCAGAATAATGATCTACTTCACCATGCGTATGGGCAATGCACGGAATATGTTGTACTATGCTTATGTAAACGAAGACTTCGACGGTCTGGAAACAGAACCCCGCTTATTGTTCCAATATCCTGATGCAACCAAATCAGCTATCGATGCCGATATCACGAAAGTAGGTGATAAGTATCACATGTTCTACGTAGCTCACGACGGAACACCGGGTATCAAACAAGCTGTATCGAAATATATCAACCGTGGATATGCTTATCTGCCGGAATGGGTAGACCCGGAACCGAAAGCCTGCGAAGCTCCTAACATGTGGAAGCGCATTGGCGAAGACAAATGGGTGGTAATGTATGACATCTATGGTATCAATCCTCATAATTTCGGTTTCAGTGAAACCACTGACTTTGTGAACTTCAAAGATCTGGGACGTTTCAACGAGGGCGTGATGAAGGCGACTAACTTTTCTTCACCGAAACATGGAGCAGTAATCCACATCACTAAGAAAGAGGCTGAGAAGCTGAGAAAGTATTGGAAAAACAAATAACCCGATAAATAATACCATGAACAGATTGATTAGATTTTTAAGTGTATGTTTACTTCTGTCTTTTGTCTTCCCTGTGCAGGCAAAGGTGGAGGGCGTGACGAATGAACCGAATCAGGTGTACCTCTTTTCCTATTCGAACCGTGACGGACGCAGCGGCCTGAAGTTTGCCTGGAGCCCCGACGGAGAGAAATGGTTTAGCGTGGCCGATGGATTTGCCTATGTGAATTCCGACTTCGGTCCGTGGGGACGGGCAAAGACTATGTTCAAGCCCCATTTGATGCAAACCCGTGCCGATGGCAAATGGCATTGCATCTGGGAAGCTACGAATACCGGTAAGGCACTTGCCTATGTAACCTCTCCCGACTTGCAGAAGTGGGAAGCACAGAGTTATTTCTCTCCCGAAGAACGTAGCAAGTATGAGCCCAAAGATGTGTACCCCACCACTCAGAAGAAGGTATTGGTGAATGGTTCCGAAGAAGAAGGCTGGGTGCAGGAAGTTCCCTATACTACCGTGCAGCAGATCATCCGCTATGCCGAACATAAGAAATACCGCCAGTCACTGAATGCCGAACGTACTGAGCAAGACCCTGTACGTTTTGCCAACCTCAAGCCTGTAGAGGCTACTATCCAGGTGAATGCAGGTCAGGCGAAAGAAATCAGCAAGTATCTGATTGGTATTTTCTTTGAGGATATCAACTATGGAGCTGACGGCGGCTTGTATGCTGAACTAATTCAGAACCGTGACTTTGAATATACCCCGACCGACCGTGGTAACGATCAGAACTGGAATAGTACTCATTCCTGGAGTGTTCAGGGCAGTGATGCTACATTGAGCATTGCAACAGAGAATCCTATTCATCCTAATAATCCCCATTATGCCGTCTTCGATGTGAATGCAGTTGAACAAACTGCATTGATGAATGCTGGTTTCGATGGCATAGCCTTGAAGAAAGGCGAGAAATATGACTTCTCACTCTTTGGTAAAGTACTTGAGGGTAAAGGGGGTAAGGTACTTGTGAACTTAGTTGATAAAGATGGAACAATTATAGGACAAACTGCCGTAAATGTAACATCTAAAGATTGGAAACAACAGAAAGCAGTCCTGACAGCCACAAGCGATGCGGCGGCTGCATCTCTGTCCATTGTTCCCCAGGCTGTCAGCAAGTATGCGCTGGATATGATTTCCCTCTTCCCGCAAAAGACCTTTAAAGGTCGTAAGAACGGACTTCGTGCCGATCTGGCACAAACGCTTGCCGACCTGCATCCCCGTTTCGTACGTTTCCCCGGTGGTTGTGTGGCTCATGGCGATGGAATAGATAATATTTATGATTGGAAAGGCTCTATCGGTCCGTTGGAAGCCCGCAAGCCACTCCGTAACCTTTGGGGATACCATCAGACACGCGGTCTGGGATACCACGAATACTTCTTGTTCTGTGAAGATATGGGTGCGGAACCCGTACCTGTACTTGCAGCCGGTGTACCTTGTCAGAACTCTGGTACCTGCGCTCACCATTCCAAGGGTGAACTGACTTGCATGGGGCAGCAGGGTGGCGTGCCGATGGAAGAAATGGATCAATACATCCAAGATGTTCTCGACCTGATAGAATATGCCAACGGAGATGCCCGCAAAACCGTGTGGGGTAAGAAGCGTGCGGAAGCCGGACATCCGAAACCGTTCAATCTGAAGTTCATCGGTATCGGTAATGAGGACATGATTACACCTGTCTTCGTGGAACGCTTTAAGATGATATTCGATGCCGTAAAAGCAAAACATCCTGAAGTTACCGTGATTGGTACTACCGGTCCGTTCTACGAAGGTACGGATTATGAAGTAGGTTGGGACCTTGCTACCGAATTGGGTGTACCGATGGTAGACGAGCATTACTACGTAGAACCGGGTTGGATGATTCACAACCAGGAATATTACGATCATTACGACCGTAGCAAAGCGAAAGTTTACTTGGGCGAATACGCCGCCCACTTGCCGGGACGCCCCAATAATGTAGAAACTGCGCTTGCCGAAGCTCTCTATCTGACTGCCGTAGAACGTAACGGTGACGTGGTAGAAATGACTTCCTATGCTCCGTTGTTGGCTAAAGATGGTCATACACAATGGAATCCGGACTTGATCTATTTCAATAATACGGAAGTGAGACCCACAGTAGGCTACTATACTCAACAGATGTATGGTCAGAACGCTGGTACCGAATACCTGTCTTCTACGGTAAAACTGAATAATGGCTGGGATGCCGTGAAGAAACGTGTCGGAGTATCAGTCGTGAAAGACGTTAATACCGGAGATTATATCGTGAAGTTAGTGAATATGCTGCCGGTGGAAGTTTCTTCCCAGGTGAAGTTGGACGGAGCTACTTTGGTAAATCCTTCGGCTACAAAAACGATATTGACAGGTGATCCGAAAGACAGAGGAGCTAAACCCGCTTCTTCTGATTTCAAGGTAGAAGGAAATGACTTTTCTTACTCAATGCCGGCTTATTCGTTTACTGTGATACGTATCCATCAGAATATTGAAAAGAAAAAATAAGATATAATAATGAGAAAGTTAACTGCCCTTTTTACTTTGTCTCTTGCTTTGAGCATGCAGGCACAACAACATGTGATGACCGTCGACGTTTCTAAACCGACGGCAAAGATACAACCTGAAATGTATGGCATCTTTTTCGAAGATATCAACTTCGGTGCCGATGGCGGTCTGTATGCCGAACTGGTAAAGAACCGTTCGTTTGAGTTTCCACAACCTTTCGTGGGTTGGGTACCTTTCGGTAATGTAACCGTTCAGGATGCAAATCCTTGTTTTGACCGCAATCCTCACTATGTACGCGTAGTGAACGACGGCCGCTTGCTGCGTGCCGGACTGGATAATGAAGGTTATCGCGGTATCGGTGTGAAGCAAGGCGAAGAATACCGTTTCTCCGTTTATGCTCGCACGCCAGATGCGAAGCCGATGAAGCTCTCTATCGAGCTTGTCAACTCCAATGCACAGAATCTGTTGAAGAAAGAAATCGAAGTCAGCGGCAATAACTGGCAAAAGCTGACGGCGGTGCTGAAATCTCCTTTCACAGATGCTCATGCCCGCCTGCGTATCGTCCTCGAAACACGTGGTACGGTGGATATGGATCATATCTCCCTGTTCCCTGTGAATACTTGGAAAGGACGTGAGAATGGCCTGCGTGCCGATCTCGCACAAGCCCTTTATGACCTTAACCCCGGCGTATTCCGTTTCCCCGGTGGTTGTATCATCGAGGGTAACAGTCTTGAAACCCGTTACCAGTGGAAGAATTCCGTAGGTCCTGTTGAAAACCGCCCTCTGAATGAAAACCGCTGGAACTACACCTTCAAACATAAAGCCTTCCCTGACTATTTCCAGACTTTGGGACTTGGTTACTTTGAATACTTCCTGTTGAGCGAAGACCTCGGTGCAGAACCTCTTCCGGTAATCAGCTGCGGACTCTCCTGCCAGTACGAAAGCAATGAAGTGGTTCCGATGGATGAACTTGATCCGTACATACAGGATGCACTCGACCTGATTGAATTTGCCAACGGCCCTGTTACTTCCAAGTGGGGAAAGGTGCGTGCCGATATGGGACATCCCGAACCCTTCAATCTGAAGATGATCGGTATCGGCAATGAACAGTGGGACAAGGTTTATGTAGAACGCCTCGAAGCTTTCACAAAAGCCATCTGTGCGAAATACCCTAATGTGAAGGTTGTAGGTAGCTCCGGCCCGAGTGCCAACGGTGATAAATTCGATTATCTCTGGCCCGAAATGAAGCGTATCGGTGTAGACCTGGTGGACGAACACTACTACATGAATCCTGATTGGTTCTTTGGCAATGCCTCACGTTATGACAATTACGACCGTAAAGGTCCGAAGGTTTTCGCCGGAGAATATGCTTCACACGATCATTCCACGAAGAAGGATAACAACTTCCTCGCTGCCCTTTCCGAAGCTGCCTTTATGACGGGATTGGAACGGAATGCGGATGTTGTTCATCTGGCTACTTATGCGCCGTTGTTTGCTCACGTAGACGCTTGGCAGTGGAATCCGGACTTGATCTGGTTCGATAACCTGCGCATGATGCGCACACCGAACTATTACGTTCAGCAGATGTACGGTATGAATGCCGGTACCGATGTGCTCAGTCTGAAGATGGATGGCAAAGCAGTAGCAGGGCAGGACAGCCTCTATGCAACAGCTGCACTGAATGCACCTACCGGAGAAATCATTCTGAAACTGGTGAATGCAAGCAGTAAGCCTGCCGATGTTCAGATCGATTTTAATGGTTTGAAGAAACGTCAGTTGGTTGCCGGTTCCTGCACTTACTTACAGAACGACAATTGGCGCACTGTAAATACGCTGGACCAGGAAGCGATTGTTCCTCGTGTACGTCCGGTGCAGGTAGAAGGGCAATCTCTGAAACTGAAACTTGAACCACGTTCGTTTGGAGTGTATAGATTACAGTAGCTTGTAGCTCTTTGAACTCTATTCCCCCTTTTTTGAACTATTATTCACCCTAAAAAAAGTTCATTCATCCTATCTTTGTAGCGGTATGCAGAAAATATTCTTCGTACCGCTACAAACATAATAATTTTATATCCATGAAGAAACATCTTATTACCGGACTCTTTGCAGCCCTGGCTCTGACTGCAAATGCACAGTCCTTTAAAGAGTGGCTTGATCCGGAAATCAATGCCGTGAACCGTGCTCCCATGCACACTAATTACTTTGCCTATGAATCGGCAGATGCCGCCATGCAAGGCAAGAAAGCCCAATCTACTAATTACATGACTTTGAACGGTACCTGGAAATTCTCTTGGGTACGCAATGCCGACCAGCGTCCTACCGACTTCTGGAAAGTAGGTTTCAATGACAAAGGCTGGAATAATCTGCAAGTTCCCGCAGTGTGGGAATTGAACGGTTACGGCGACCCCATTTATGTAAACACCGGTTATGCCTGGCGTAATCAGTTCCAGAACAATCCTCCTGAAGTTCCTACAGAGAACAATCATGTAGGTTCTTACCGTCGTGAAATCATTGTTCCTGCCGACTGGAAAGGGAAAGACATTATTGCTCATTTCGGTTCTGTAACCTCCAACATGTATCTCTGGGTAAACGGCCGTTATGTAGGCTATAGCGAAGACAGCAAGCTCGAAGCTGAATTCGACCTGACTCCTTATTTGAAGCCCGGACAAACGAATCTCATCGCTTTCCAGGTATTCCGCTGGTGTGATGGAACCTACTTGGAAGACCAGGACTTTTTCCGTTACAGTGGTGTGGGACGTGATTGCTACCTCTATGCCCGCAACAAGAAACGTATCCAGGATATCCGTATCACTCCGGATCTGGACGAAGCATACAAAAATGGTTCCTTGCGTGTGACGCTCGACCTGAAAGGCAGCGGTAACGTAAACCTGGAATTACTCGATGCTGCCGGCAAGGCAGTAGCTACGGAAACAGCCAAAGGCAGTGGCACCATTCTGATGAATGTGGAAAATCCGCATAAATGGACAGCCGAAACTCCTTACCTCTATACACTGCGTGCCACTTTACAAGGCAGCAACGAAGTAATCCCCGTAAAGGTAGGCTTCCGTAAGATCGAATTGAAAGGTGACCAGATATTAGTAAACGGCCAGGCCGTTCTCTTCAAAGGTGCCGACCGTCATGAAATTGATCCGGATGGTGGTTATGTCGTATCTCCCGAACGCATGATCCAGGATATTCAGGTCATGAAGAAATTCAATATCAACGCTGTGCGTACCTGTCACTATCCTGATGATAACCTGTGGTACGACCTTTGCGACCAATATGGTCTGTATGTAGTGGCTGAGGCTAATATCGAATCACACGGTATGGGTTATCGTGAAAAGACACTGGCTAAACGCACCGACTATGCCAAGGCTCACATGGAACGTAACCAGCGCAATGTACAACGCGGCTTCAACCATCCCAGCATCATTTTCTGGTCATTGGGTAACGAAGCCGGCTTCGGACCTAACTTTGAAGCTTGTTACCGTTGGATTAAGAATGAAGACTCCAGCCGTGCCGTACAATACGAACAGGCACACGGAAACGAATTTACCGACATCGACTGCCCCATGTATGCTGATTACAAGCACATGGAAAAATATGGCCAACGTACAGATGCCAAGAAGCCTCTTATCCAGTGTGAATATGCCCACGCTATGGGTAACTCACAGGGTGGTTTCAAAGAATATTGGGATCTGATCCGTAAATATCCCAACCTGCAAGGCGGTTTTATCTGGGACTTCGTTGACCAGTCCGTTCGTTGGAAAGGTAAAGACGGTGTAACTATCTACGCTTATGGCGGTGACTTCAACCGTTACGACGGTTCGGACAAGAACTTCTGTGATAATGGTCTGATCAGTCCCGACCGTGTTCCCAATCCGCACATGTACGAAGTGGGTTACTATTACCAGAACATCTGGACAACTCCCGCTGACCTGAAGAACGGCGAAGTGAACGTGTACAACGAAAACTTCTTCCGTGACCTTTCCGCCTACTATCTGGATTGGCAATTGCTTGCTAACGGTAAAGTAATTCGTACCGGTCGTGTAGAAGACCTCAACGTAGCTCCGCAGCAGACTGCCAAAGTGAAATTGAACATCGGCAAAACCTGCGAATGCAAAGAATGGTTGCTGAATGTAACTTATCGCCTGAGGAACCGCGAAGGTTTGCTCCCTGCCGGATATGCCGTAGCCAAAGACCAACTTGTACTGAACCCCTACAAGGCTCCTGCCATGGACCTGAAGAATGTGGAAGTTGTGAATACTCCTACCGTTGCTCCTCAAATCCAGGAAAACGACTGGCGTTATCTGATTATCAACGGTGATAACTTCCGTCTGGAATTCAATAAACATACCGGTTATCTGAATCGCTACAACGTAGCAGGCACGGAATTGATGAACGAAGATGCCGAACTGGCACCTAACTTCTGGCGTGCACCTACAGACAATGATTTTGGTGCAGGTTTGCAACAGAAATTCGCTGCCTGGAAGAACCCGGGTCTGAAGCTGACTTCCTTCAAATGGGAAACAGTAGACAATCAGACTGTGGTACGTGCAGAATACGAAATGAAGAATGTTTCTGCTAAACTGGATCTTACTTATGTAATCAATAACAAGGGTGCTGTAAAAGTGACTCAGAAGATGACTGCCGATCCGGAGGCTAAAGTTTCTCATATGTTCCGTTTCGGTATGCAGATGCAGATGCCCAAGACTTTTGAAACTGTAGAATACTATGGCCGTGGCCCGATAGAGAACTACAGTGACCGCAATCATTGTACAGATTTGGGATTGTATCGCCAGAGTGTAGATGAACAATTCTATTCTTATATCCGTCCGCAGGAAACAGGTACAAAGACCGATATCCGTTGGTGGAAGCAACTGAATGATGCCGGACGCGGTTTGCAGATTGTAGCTGATGCTCCGTTCTCTGCATCAGCCCTGCACTATACTATCGAGTCGTTGGACGATGGTTGGGAGAAAGCTCAGAATCACTCTCCCGAAGTGAAAGAAGCTAACCTGACAAATCTCTGCATCGACAAAGCTCAGATGGGCTTAGGATGTGTGAACAGTTGGGGCGCATGGCCGTTGCCACAATATCAGTTACCTTATGGTGACTATGAATTTACGTTCATTCTTACTCCGGTACAACACGGTATAGAAATTGAATAATTTATAGGTACGCGGACGACGCGGACGACGCGGATGAAGCGGATCAACGCGGAATAATCATAAATCCGCGTTTGTCCGCCTTATCTGCGTCGTCTGCGTATCTATCCTCATTATATTAAAAGAACTAATATGAGAAAAGAATTATTGGTGTTTATATTTACCTTGTGTTCTGTCCTTGTATCTGCCCAGCAGAAAGTCCCAAACCGCTTCCGTACCAACATCCCTCTCGATTCCATCCACCTGAGTGACCCTTGCATACTGGCCGATAAGAGAACCTCCACTTATTACATGACCGGTACTGGCGGCCTCCTCTGGAAAAGCAAAGACCTTGCCCGTTGGGAAGGCCCTTATCGTGTAGCTGAAACTGATCCTGACTCCTGGATGGGCCCTAAACCCGAAATTTGGGCAGCCGAACTGCACGAATACAATGGAAAATATTACTATTTCGCCACTTTTACGAATAACGCCATCAAGATTGATACCGTAAAAGGAAATGTTATCCCCCGTCGTGCCAGTCACATCTTGGTCAGTGATAAACCGGATGGCCCTTATAAAACTATGAAAGCCCCCACTTACCTGCCTGAGAATATGCCTACCCTTGATGGAACATTCTGGGTGGACAGTGACGGCAAACCTTATATGATCTATTGCCATGAATGGCTGCAAAACTGGAACGGTACAATGGAAAAGATTGAATTAAAGCCCGATTTAAGCGGTTCCATCGGCAAAGGAAAGATTCTTTTCCGTGCCAGTGACTCTCCTTGGAGTCGTGAGAAGATGGGGGACAAAGTTTTGCCCAACCGTGTAACCGACGGACCATGGCTTTTCCGCACAGGTACGGGCCGGTTAGGTATGATATGGACAAGCTGGGTATTCCAGGACTATACACAAGGCGTTGCCTATTCCGAAAGCGGAACTTTGGATGGACCCTGGATACAAGAGAAAGAACCGATCACTCCGCCTAACTTCGGACATGGAATGTTGTTCCGTACTTTGGATGGTGAGTGGATGATGTCGGTTCATAGTCATAAAGATGTGAATGGGCGATATATTCGTATTCCGCACCTGTTTAAAGTCGATTTGTCGGGGGATAAACTGAAAATTGACTGATTTATCACCTTTTATGAAACAATTGTGCTACTACTGAATAGAAATTTCACCCTATCTTTGCAACATCGACAATAGGTTATAGATTAACATAAGATTGGTATTAATAAACAAAGGGTAGTTTTTTTAGTCACAGTTTTCAGTAGGTAGTATTTATAAGAGAGGGCAATCTTCGAATCAAGAAGATTGCCCTTTTATATTAACCATATGAAGATTCCCTATACTGTTTAGGCAACATACTCTAAAATGACTGAATGTTACCGTAACTCTCTATTTGGTAATCATAATGATTGTGTATCTGCTTTTTTGTGACATGGCTTGTTCCCTAAATCCTTGTTATAGCATGTTTGATGAATACAGAAGGCATAAGAATGCACTAATAATGCATATTGTTACTTCTTTCTAAGCACTTTATGCAGAAAATGGTTACTACTTATAGGCGGGATGATTACTACTTATGCCCAAAAGGGTTACTACTTATAGGTAAAAGGGTTACTACTTATTGATAACGCACTTATTTGTAACGTCATTTTTACTTATAAGATGACTTTTCGAGTGATATTCCATTCTATAATAAATGTAACTATTTCGCTATGATTTTAGTAATCTGATATTTACTCATTTTTATTTGAGTATTTCTATCTTCACTGGTATTCGGGCGGAAACAACGCATTCTCAGCCGATAGAAAATACAATATGTCAAAAAGACAATATTACTTGATTGAAAGGATAGAAGTATAGTTGAATTGTACGATAATACAAATGATTGTACGAAGTTCTATGTAATATGGGGTATTCTTTCCTAATTTTTGCTGAAATTTTAGCCTATTTAATTCATAGTGTTCACCTTTCTTTTTTTGTATGACTAAAAGTTAAGAAAAAGACAAAAGGATCTCAATTCAGCTATTTGCTGCTATGAGGTATGCCGATTTCTGTTCTCTCTTTAGATGAAACTCTTCTCTAATCAAGTTTTTTTAGATTTTAAGGTACAGTTAATCGTAAAGAAAGAGATTTGTCTACCAAATGTTTTATGTTGCAGCTAATTCGCATAGTGCATTCTGGGTTTCTTCCCGGTATCGATGTTCTTTCACAAAACTGACCTTGACTAATGTTTTCTTTTCCTGAATACGAACGGCACTCAACATAATGTGTTTAATGAAACTGTCTGTTGTAAAACTCCTTATATGAGTGCTTTTAAAGAGTCGATTCTTCATGCTGTGTATCATCACATAGGCTGCGGTGTACAAAAACAGCCTGAACTGATTGGCTCGGAAGCTGTTGCATGACATTCGAGTGGATTTGAGATACTTCATGTCTTTTATCCACTTATGAGAAGCTTCACATAAATGTTCCCTGTAATCAGGAATCAATTGAGAAATTTTATCCAAAAAGGAACATTCCAAAGCATCAACAAGTAGTAATCCTCCATTTGAGGATAAGTCAGGGGCATCAAAAGATACATTTAGTTTTTTACCACACAGCGCAGAAGGCAGAGAAAATAAAGTTTCTGCTTGGTTGTCTACTGATTTTGTTATATCTTTGTACACTAGTGTCCCATAAAAATCTGAGCATTGATAAATGAGTAAACTGGAATTATATGTATTATTGGTTTTCAATACTTTGCAAAACATGAATTTTCAAATTCAAGAATGAGGTGCGAAGTATGAATTTAAGTCCGTTCACTTTCAAAATGACTATAATACACTTATAATCAATACCATAAAATGGATATTTCAAATTTTAATGGGACACTAGTGATCTTTGTACATAAGGAAGCTGTTAAGTAACTTGATTTTTAACACATTAAAGATACTTGTTTTTGCCGACATGGCAAAAAAATACCTTCCTTTTTCCTTCTCTATGAATTATTCAAATTAGTAACGTATAAAAAATAAGATGGATATTTCAAGACGGTGTAATAAGATAATTCCATTTAGGCAGCACCTTGCGAGCGATAAGCTGCTTCTTGATTCGGCTTCCCAAATTGTAGTCGAGCGGTCTTTTAATGTCATAACTTTCCTTATTGAGGTTTACATAGACTTTGAGTCCCGCAGAAGTTGTGGTATTCTGCGTCCTATTGACAGCGTTCTGTACCGAGAACAACGGCTCTCCACTCCGACTGCGTGTGATTTGCGAAAAGTACTTGTGCTCAATCGGGTTCTGTTTGGAGCAATATGGAGGATAATGCATCAGCAGTATATTCTTTCCTGTTTTGTTTGCAAGATTCATAAAGTCTTGCTTTACAATCTGGTGATAGCTGAAATTGGAACCTCCTCCATCGCAAAGAATAACAATAGTCCCCGCATGCGGATACTCGTGAATCCGATAGCTTTTCCATGCATTTTCTATATTGTCACAAACGAATTTGGATGTATCATGTCTTTGCCCAATGGTCATATAACCAATATTCCTCTGTACATCATAGATTCCGTGCAGGACGATTTTGCACTCGGCGAAGTTGGCAAAGTCATGGTCAAGGGTCTTGGGCTTGCCACTGCTTATCACTGTACCCTGACGTTGGAAGTTACCGATGAATTCTTTCTTCTTGGTGTCTATGCTGATAATTGGAATTCCGGCTTCAACACACTTCTGTCGTGTCTCGGCAATGATTTGGAATTGCTCTTCCCGATTCTCTACTTCTGCGGCAGTGAGGCTTTTTACAAAGGAACGCTTGCGAAATCCAAGCATATCAAGCACTTGCGAAATTATGTATTCGAATACTTCAATTTCCTTTTTTATAAGTTTCTACTTTATTTGAGACTTTTGGCTTGTAACCCAATAGACATTTTCATCTTGCTGAAGCCCTGCCGTGTGGTCATGTATAACGGATTGAATTTCATGCCCAAGGTTGGGCTGTTTGTTTATCCTCTTTGTGCGGCCTCCGCCTTTCCTACGTATCCTGTCTTTGTCGGGATAATATTGTTCTTTTACTTCACGAACACCTGCCGAAACTGTTTTACGGTTAAATCCAAAGAATTGGGCGACAGTCGTGATTCCTTTGTGCCCGATTTTTATGGCGCAGGTGCCAAGGTAACGTCTTCTTTGAGGTTCGTTGAGGGTGTTTATGAAGTCTTTCTCATACTCGGTAAACATATATGGGGGATGTCCCGTAACCTTTTAGACTATACTGATTTAACACCTAAAGGTACGAATATTTTCCTATATATAAAACTGCATTCAATTGTATATCAATATATTATACTATATTTAATACTGTGTTTATGGATGGATAGAAACCCGTTTTTGTCTCAATCAATGGAGACTAAAAGACAAACAAAAAAGGCGAATTTGGACTGCCGTGAAATGTCCAAGTTATTTTTTTAATGTTGCAAAGCTTAAAAGGAGATATGGATATTTACATGAAAAACACACTTTTAAATCAACTTAAAGAGGGTTCCTATACTGCTTTTAACAAGTTATATGAGGAATACTTCGATCTGTTGTATGGGTTTGTGTTTTCCCTTACTCATTCTCATCAAACCACCACAGAAGTAGTGCAGGAAACATTCATCAAAGTATGGCTCAATAAACATAAAATAGACCCCAATCAATCTTTCAAAGCCTGGTTGTACCGTATTGCCCGTAACACGCTATTAGACGAAGTAAAAAAGCAATTCCACACCCCTTTATTCGAAGACTATCTGGTTCATGCGGCCAACGAGAAGTTAGCTACCCCGGAAGAAGAAACACTGGACTTCGATGACTTCAGACAGACCCTTCATCAAGTGAAAGAAAAACTTCCTGCCCAGCAGGCCAAAGTGTTTGAACTCTGCAAAGAACAGGGATTATCCGCTACCGAAGTAGCCCAACAACTTGATATATCCGAACAAGCTGTATACAACCATTTATCACTCGCTATGAAAACCATCCGACAGAAGATGGCTCGTTTCTCCTTCTTGCTCTCCCTATTTTTTTAATATCATGTTCTACAACATAAAAACTGACGATTAGGTTTTTCTTTCTTGATCGTATCTCTTATAAATACACCGATTATGGATCAGAATAAGATAATAGAATCATTATTAAAAAGATACCAGAGCAATCAGCTAACCCTTGATGAAGCCGTTACACTGAAAGAATGGATGTGCCGGATGGATGATGATGAGATAGAACAACACCTGTCGCAGCTTTGGGATACATACGAACCTTCGGGTAAAGCACCCCAGGAAACACGTATACAAATTGCGCGGAATCTCAAACAAACACTTCTGCCGCAACCTCAAACAATCTCAAACAGCTTTAAACAACAGGTTTGGCGCAGTGTAGCAGCCGTATTTTTCTGCCTGCTGGCCGGCACCTCACTCTATTTATATATAGACCGGGAAGAAATACAAAAAACATTGGCATCCGAATATCTGGTTCAGGTAGGCAAAGGAGAAAAAGCCACAGTTACACTGCCCGATGGAACTAAAGTCTATCTCAACGCACAATCTGCATTATCCTATCCGGCCGCTTTTGGTCAACAAGAAAGAAAAGTGCAATTTACCGGAGAAGCCTACTTTGAAGTGGCCCGCGACGAAAAGAAACCTTTCATTGTGGACAATCCCGCGATCTCCGTGAAAGTGTTGGGAACCGAGTTTAACTTCTATGCCACTGCCGACGACGAATGGTTCGAAACCACTTTGGTAAAAGGTAAAGTAGAAGTAACTCTAAAAATGCCTACCCCAAGAAAGGAGATTCTTGATCCCAATCAGAAGATACGCTACAATAAGCTTACAGGAGCGTGGAACATCACCGATGCCGATGTGTGGGAAGACACCGCCTGGAAAAGAGGCGATATGGTGTTTCGCTCCAAAAACTTCGAAGAAGTGGTCAAGCAGCTCGAAGCGTACTATGGGGTAACCATATCCATAGAGGGAAATTGCCCAAACAACCTGTTTACAGGAACTTTCCATGAAAATAATGTGAATGCGATTCTATTGAACCTGCAACAGCATTACGATTTTAAATATACTAAGAACGGAAACGAGATTAATCTTAAATTGAATTACTAACCTCTAAAAGAATACTATGAACACATCCTGAAATACAAAAAAAGCCGAAGAATATTGCCCATTCTTCGGCCCAAAAGGTCATTCACCTTACAGACAGTCGAGAAACAGTCTTACTAAATGAATTAACCCATTTAATCTATGTATAATAACATGAAACAAGTGAATAGATTGTGTAAAGATAGTACATTATACCGTACTTTTCTACTATTAGCGATCTTTTTTTTATCCCTTCCGAGTACGCTTTCAGCGCAGAATACCAACGTTACCCTATCCGTCAAAAACGTAACACTTAAGCATCTGTTGAAAGAAATAGAAAAGAAATCGGACATCCGCTTTTCGTATATTGATGAAGTGATCGAACCGCACAAAGGTATAACCGTTGAGGCTAACAATGAGCCTGTTAAAGTCATATTAGATCAATTGTTGCCCACCCGTAACCTGGAATATGTGCAAACAGGGAATACCATTGCCATAAAAGCCAAAGCCAGCCCAAACACCCGGCTGAAAAAGGTAAAAGGGGTAGTGGTCGACATCTATAACGAACCCATCATCGGAGCCAACGTTCAGGTCAAAGGAATTGCGATGGGAGTGATCACCAATCTGAACGGAGAGTTCAATATCGAAGCTCCCGATGATGCCATCCTTCAGATATCCTACATTGGCTATACTCAGCAGGAAGTAGCTATAAAAGGTCGGTCATTGATCAATATCCGCTTGCAGGAAGACTTGCAATCGCTCGATGAAGTCGTTGTTGTAGGATACGGATCGGTGAAGAAATCGAACCTGACGGGTGCGCTCTCTTCCGTGAAGATGGACGATGTGCCACAGGTAGGTACGACTTCTGTCTCCAACCTGCTCGTCGGACGTGTGCCTGGACTCTCTATCCGCCAAACATCGGCTGTACCGGGTGGTAGCTTTGATATGGTAATCCGTGGCTCGGCCTCCATAGAAGCCGGAAACAATCCATTATATGTGATTGACGGATTTCCCGGAGGAGATATCAATACCATCAATCCAGCCGATATTGAGTCGGTAGAAGTATTGAAGGATGCCAGTGCCACAGCTATTTACGGTGCCCGTGCTGCTAATGGAGTAATCCTTATTAATACTAAGAAAGGTAAATCCGGCACAATGAATATTAGTTTTAAAGCCAATGTATCTGCTCAAACCATATCCAATCCGTACGATATGGTATCGGCACGCGACTATATGAACCTTTCCAATGCTTTCTTCCGTGAAGAATGGCTGTATAATAATAAAATTGCGCCGTATGGCAATGTAGACCCTTCTTCGGTATCGACTTCCCCAAAAATTGCCTTTGATAGCGAGCAAGTGGCGAATGCCCGGGACGTAACCGATTGGTTCGACGAGGTTTCCCGCACGGGGCTTATCAATGAGGAAAGCTTTTCGGTTAACGGTGGTTCCGAAAATATGCGTTATCTCTTTTCTCTAAGCCATTTCGGGCAGAAAGGGGTGATCGTTAACAGTGGGATGGAAAAGTACATGGGACGGTTGAACTTGGAGCTCGACCTTACCAAATGGTTGATTACAGGTGTGGCTATATCTGCCAGCCAGACCGACCGCGACAAAACCGTTCAGCCCGGATCTGTAAACGCGGATGGAGGAGTCGTAAAACATGCCATGATGTATCCGCAATACCTTTCTATTTATGATGAAGATGGAAATTATACCATCAACCCCGACCATGCCGGTACACCTAATCCGGTATCGTGGAGGGAGGTAGAGAATAGAAGCAATACATTCCGGGCACTGATCAATAACTTCTGGAACGTACAGATAGCTAAAGATCTTGATTTCCGCATGAGCTGGGGGATGAACTCTTCTTTTGATAAGGCATCGACCTATTACCCCAAAACAACGCTCAACGGCAAGGTGGCAGACGGTAAAGGTTCCATTACAGAACTGCGCAAGAATGATTATTTACTCGATGCAACGCTGACATACTCCAAAACATTATTTAATAATCATGAGTTGAAAGTGATGGGCGGATATGCTTATCAGAAGTTTGTTTCCGAGACATTGTATGGAGCGAATTCAAACTTTATATCCGATGTATCCGGCTCAAACAATTTGCAAGGCGGGGGCGATTTGACGAAAGTTGTTGAGAGCGAGAAAACAATTACGAAGTATCTTTCTTACTTTGGACGTATCAACTACGATATAGCCGACAAATATCTTTTCACTCTTACGTTGCGTGCCGACGGTAGTGATAAATTTGGTGCCAACAATCGGTTCGGGTATTTCCCCTCCGGAGCTTTTGCGTGGAGAATCAGCGAAGAAGAGTTTATGAAAAAACAGAACATCATCTCCAACCTGAAACTGCGTTTAAGCCTGGGGCAGACAGGGAATGCCGAAATTGGTGGAAATACGTATGGCTTTTACGCTACCGGATCTAATTATGTGCTGGGAAACTCACTGGCATCGGGTGTATCCGAAAGCCAGTTGCCCAACTCTCACCTGAAGTGGGAAACCACTACAGAATTCAACGTGGGACTGGATTGGGGTGTATTCAATAACCGCCTGACGGGTACTTTTGAATACTACCAGAAAACGATTTCCGATTTGTTGAGCTGGCGCACTGTCGGCACTTATTATCCGGTAAGTCAGGTAGCTGATAATCTAGGCAAGACACAAAGTAAAGGTTTCGAAATTCAATTGAATAGTGTCAATATCCGCAATAAAGATCTGACGTGGACTACCGATTTGAACCTTTACCGCTATAAAGACAGCTGGAAGGAAAGAAATCCATTTACTATTTTATCTATCTATCAACGAACAAAAGATCCGCTCCATATCACATACGGATACCTTAGCGATGGTCTGATACAAGAGGGAGAAGTCGTTCCACACATGCCTAATGCTCCTGCGGGAAGTATAAAAGTGAAAGACCTGAACGGTTGGCTAAAGGATGGCAGTGGTAACTTTATTCTGGATGCGAATGGAAACAAACAACTCTCGGGTACGCCCGATGGCGCAATTGACGATGCTGATAAAACCATTATCCACCACAAAGCCCCCGATCTGAGCTTCGGATTAGGCAATACATTCAGATACAAAAACTTTGATTTCAGCTTCTTCTTCTACGGAGAACTGGGCCGACAGGTGAATAATGAAACGCTCAAAGATTTTATGAGTGCTGATAAGTTCCGCTTCAGTGACAATGTGACAACAGCTACATTCGACCGATGGTCGTCGACCAATCCCAAAGGAAAGTACCCGACAGGCTTGTACAACGTGTACGAATCGAATACCGATTTCTGGATTGAAAACGCTGACTTTGTTCGCCTGAAGAATGTAACATTAGGTTATACCTTCCCCAAACAGATGTTTAAAGGTATTTTCAAGAATGCCCGTTTGTACTTCGATGCGCAAAACCTGTTTGTAATCACCAGTTACTCAGGATCGGATCCCGAAACAGACGGCTATACGGCCTATCCTAATCAGAGAACATACTCTTTTGGTGTTGAACTATCCTTTTAAAACATGAAAGTCATGAAAAAGATATATACTAAATTTATTTGTATACTGATATCCGGATGCCTGTTTGCAGGTTGCTTCGATCTGGATTACGAGAATTACAGTAAGATTAATTCCGAGAATTTCCCCAAAAGCGAGGACGATTTGCACGCTGCTGCCATTGGGGTGTATAATACGCTGGGAAAGAGTTTCATTATGCAATGGCTCAATCATGCCGGTTGGACACTTAATACGCTTACCACCGACGAGTTGAACACGAGCTGGGGAAACCCGTGGCAACAAACCGAACGTTTTCTTTGGACGGCTAACGATATGTCGGCAAAAGAATGCTACGAACAGTACACAAAGGGTATAACTAAAGCCACTCGTGTGATTGACGCTTTTCAGAAATCTTCTGTGGAGGATGCCAAGAAGAACAAATATATTGCCGAATTGCGAGTACTGCGTGTATTGTATGCCAATTATCTGTATAGCATGGTGGGGCCGGTGCCTATTGTAACTGATCCTAATGTTGCCAATGATGTCTATCTGGACTGGAAACCGGCACGCCCGACAAAGGAAGCGTATGTTTCATTTATGATACAGGAGATTTTGGAATCGTATGAACTGTTGGACAAGGTACAATCGTCTGAAGACCTTGGTCGCTTTTCGCAAGGAGCAGCACTGACCTTGCTGATGAAAATCTACATGGATGATAAACAATGGCAGAATGCGGTAGACATTACAACGAAAATCATGAACTTGGGTGTATACGACTTGATGCCTACCTATAAATCAATATTTGATATTAATAATGAAGGCACAAGCAATGTGGAACGCATTTTTGCCATTCAGCGCATCACATCCACTGCCGCTTACTCGTGGACGTACTTTTCCAGTGTACTTCCAGCAACGCCTACCTACAAATCGGAAGTTGGTGGACAGGTTAATATCTCAGGTGGATTGAAAATGCCATGGGAGTTCTATGATAAGTACGAAGCGAATGACGCACGTTTGGAAACCATCGTCCGGTATTATACCGATACGGATGGTAACTATGTGGATTTCCGTACCATCGATCATCCCAAAGCTACGGGAGCATCTCCGATGAAATATTCAGAAGACCCTGATCAGCAGGGTGCTAATCAAGGGAATGACTTTATTGTATACCGATATGCCGATGTGCTTTTGTCGCGTGCGGAAGCATTGAATGAAATAAACGGGCCAACAAAAGAGTGCATCGACCTGATCAATTTAGTGCGCAAGCGGGTGAATGCTTCCTTGCTTAAATTGGAAGATTACAATAAGGAAACTTTGAAAGACTTTCTGCTCGATGAACGTGGACGCGAACTCTATTGTGAAGGACATCGCCGTCCGGACCTTATCCGCTTTGGCAAATTCATTGAAAAAGCAAGGGCAAAAGGGTTTGACGCCAAAGATCATCATGTGCTATTCCCTATACCGCAGAGTGCGATGAACGAAAATCCGAATTTAGTGCAAAATCCGGGATACGAAAAGTAAATTACGTAGGCATGCGGTACTAAACTGCATGCCTTTGTATAAATTTACAGGAGTACTTTTGCTTTATTCCCTAATTTTACAAGCAATTTCAGAATACGTAATCTAAATATTCTGATACAGCCTGATTTCTTATACTTATTGTCATGAAAACTATAGCGAAATTATATTATCTGGTACTTATTATTCTATGGAGCATGGTGCAGTCGGCACAGGCTGCTCCACCCGACAACTCCGATTTGTTAGAGAGCGGTTTTTTAGTACCTTCCGATAGTATCCGTACCGCCGTTTTTTGGTACTGGGTGAACGACAACATATCCAAAGAAGGCGTGATTAAAGATTTGTATGCCATGAAAGAAGCCGGAATAAACCGGGCATTCATCGGCAGCAATATCCGCAACCGTACCAGTTGGTCGAGAGACCTTAGCGGGCAGACTTTCGGAGATGTCAAATGCTTTTCGGATGAGTGGTGGGACATTCTTCACACGGCACTGAAAACCGCTTCGGAACTGGGTATTGAAACAGGACTCTTTAATTGTCCCGGATGGAGCCAATCGGGAGGTCCATGGATTAAGCCGGAACAGGCAATGCGTTATTTGGATGCTTCGGAAATCCGAGTGAGAGGTCCCGTCAGCATAGCGCAACCATTGGATAAGCCCGATCCCCTTTTTCAGGATGTGAAAGTATTGGCTTTCCCCGTTGCCCCCCACTATGAACGGAATTTGTTGGAAGACGGCACGAACTATGTACTGGAAAAAGACGGGACAATAGAAGTTGATCTGCCCGAAACTATCACCGCCCGCAGTTTAACGCTCTATCCCGCCGAGTATATGAATGTAAAGGTAGAGGTGCAGGTAAAAGAAGGAAATACATACAAGACTGTAGATCACTTTAACATCGAACGCCGGAATAGTGTAGAGAACCTAGCGAGTGCGGGTTTCGAGCCCCACGAACCTTATGCCCATTCGCTGGGAGAAGTGAAAGGGAAATCTTTCAAGCTTATACTCCATAATATGGGCCGGCAAAACAGTGTGATAAGCCGCATTGTACTAAGCTCGGTGCCTGTTCTAAAGAATCTCACAGAAAAGAAACTAGCAAAAATATGGGGAGGAAATCCGCTATGGAAGTCTACATTGTGGCAACCACAACCAGTGTACGATACTACCGCAGAGGTTCCGCAGGCCGAGCAGGTGATCGATATATCGGCGTATATGTCGCCTGATGGCTTACTAAATTGGAACGTACCTCCGGGTGAGTGGATCATTATGCGCACTGGCATGCGGGTGATCGACGTAAAGAACGGCCCGGCTTCTTTTGAGTCCGAAGGCCTGGAAGTGGACAAGATAAACAGGGAACACATACAAAGCCACTTCGACGCTTTTGTGGGCGAAGTGCTACGACGCGTCCCGGCAGAAGACCGTAAAACCTTGAAAGTCGTAGTGGTAGATAGTTACGAGCGTGGCGGACAGAACTTTACCGATGGCTTCCTTGACGATTTTCGCCAGTATTATGGTTACGATGCAACCCCATTCTTACCTATACTGAGAGGGCATGTTATCGAGAATTTCGATGTCGCCGACCGTTTTCTTTGGGATCTGCGCCGTCTGGTTGCCAATAAGGTGGCCTACGATTATGTGGGTGGACTAACAGAGGCAAGCCATAAACACGGACTGACTACGTGGATAGAGAACTACGGTCATTCCGGTTTCCCCGGAGAATTCCTGCAATACGGCGGACAGGCCGATGAGGTAAGCGGTGAGTTTTGGGACGAACCGGTACGCAAAGCTCGGTACGAGAACCGCGGAGCAGCCTCTACGGTGCACATTTACGGAAAGAAAAAAGTGTGGTCAGAATCCTTCACCAGCGGTTCCTGGACAAATAATCGTTCTTTCAGTGCCCACCCCCGACGGTTGAAACGGTATGCCGACCGGTATTTTGCCGAAGGCATCAACAGCACTCTGCTCCATGTCTATATCCAACAACCCCGTGAAGACCTCTTTCCCGGAGTGGATGCTTGGTTTGGAACCGAATTTAATCGCAAAAACACTTGGTTCGGACAGATGGATCTGTTTACCAGTTACCTCAAACGGACCAATTATATGCTTCAACAGGGGCTCAACGTGGCTGATGTGGCTTACTATATTGGTGAAGACACGCCGAAGATGACAGGCATCCGCCATCCCGAAATCCCCCGTGGATATGAGTACGATTACATCAATTCGGAAGTTATTTTACGCGATATGCGTGTGGAGAATGGCCGGCTGGTATTGCCTCACGGAACATCTTACCGTATATTGGTATTGCCACCGCAAGAAACGATGCGCCCCGAAGTGCTGGCCAAGATAAAGCAGTTGGTTGCCGACGGAGCCGTTGTATTGGGACCGCAGCCCAGTCGCTCGCCTAGTTTACAAAACTATCCCGATGCCGACAAACAGGTACAAGAAATGGCAACTGAGTTATGGGGAAATGGCAAGATCCTAACCGATATTTCTCTCGAAGAAGCCTTCGGACAGATAAACGTTGTTCCGGATTGCCTGACCGACAATCCTTCCGTACACTATTCACACCGTTCGGCAGATGGCACGGAGATTTACTTCCTGACCAATGTGGGTGATCAAAGCGTGGATTTTACCGCTACCTTCCGTATAAATGGTATGCAACCCGAACTGTGGGATGCCGTAGGCGGTACTATACGTCCTTTACCGGACTTTCGCACCAATGGAAAAGCCACAGAGGTTCCCCTACATTTGGATGTAGACGGTAGCCTATTTGTTGTTTTCCGCACCAAAGGACGGCCCTCCGGCAAACCGGGGATCAGTAATTTCCCCGTAAAAAAGGAAATTAACGCTAAGTTTACCCCGTGGAGGGTGGCCTTTGAACACGATTCCATCAAACGCGGTCCATCCGAACCCGTTATATTCCATGAATTGAAAGATTGGATAACTAATGACGACGAGCGCATCCGCTATTATTCGGGTACAGCCGTTTATACCACTACGCTAACCCTCAGCAAAATAACCGAAGGAGAGAAAACATATCTTGATCTTGGAGACTTAAGCGCTATGGCCAAAGTAAGGATCAATGGCGAGTATGTTGGTGGCGTGTGGACATTTCCTTATCAGTTGGATGTGACCGGAAAACTCCGTAAAGGAAAGAATAAACTCGAAATAGAGGTGGTAAATACCTGGATGAATCGATTGATCGGTGACCATCGTTTACCCCCGGAAGAGCGAATAGTGAAAACAGAAAATAATCATTGGAAGGCCGATTCGCCCCTGCAACCCTCCGGTCTGTTTGGACCGGTAAGAATACTGGTAGGAAAATAAAATGTAGTGGAAATAAAAGAAAGTAAATTATGAGATGTAGTTTATTATTAATAGCAATAGTTTATCTATCGTTTATCAATACAGCAGCGGCTTCTCCGCGCCAGGTCATAACACTCCTTGAGGGATGGGGCATTAAACCTGTTACAACTGTAACCAACGATGCACCGTTGGAGAAAATCACCGTTCCGCATACCTGGAACGTTAACTATCCCGAAGGATCCACCCTTTACAACCGTGAAATGATGGTTTACCAGCGTGAGCTTGAGATAACACCTGAAATGGAAGGGAAGCGGCTATTCCTTTATTTCGAAGGTCTTAACTCGGTGGCTGACGTATTCGTAAACGGCACTACCGTAGGAGCGCATTTGGGAGGGTACACCGCCTGTAGCTTCGAGATAACGGATGATGTAAAACTGGGTACAAACAAATTAGAAGTATGGGTAAGTAACGCCATGAGAACAGATGTCCTGCCTATCAGTGGGGACTTTAACGTATATGGCGGCATACACCGTCCCTGCCATCTTATAGTAACAGAGCAAGATTGTATTTCCCCCATATTCTACGCTTCACCCGGCGTGTTCATACATCAGGATAAGATTACGGAAAAGACTGCTGATATAACGGTTGAAACCGTATTATCTCTCAAAGAGGCAAAAAACGGCTTAGTGCTTAAGGCTACAATCAGCGATGCGTCGGGCAAGACAGTCGTCTCCGGTGAAACCACCGTGACCGCTGAAAACGTAAAACAACAGTTCTCCATACCGTCGCCTATCCTGTGGAACGGGAAGAAAAACCCACACCTGTATACAGTGAAGGTAGAACTATATGATAACGGGGTATTGAAAGACGAAGTAACGCAGCGCACCGGATTCAGGTACTTTTCGGTAGACCCGAATAAGGGTTTCTTTCTTAACGGTAAATATCTTGATCTTTATGGTTTCAACTGTCACGAGGACGTTAAGGGTAAAGGAAGCGCACTGACTATGGAAGATTACGTAGGATATATGAGTCTGATACTCGAATCGGGTGCTACAGCCATGCGTTTGGCACACTATCCTCACGCGGAGCCCATGTACAATCTTTCTGATGAGAATGGAATCATTCTCTGGACAGAATTGCCTTTGTGCGGTCCGGGTGGCTATGAGTATACCGGCTATGTAAAAAGCGTTGAAAACAATGCGAGGGAGGTATTGAAAGAACTTGTTTACCAAAAGTTCAACCATCCGTCCATCATGTTCTGGGGAATATTCAATGAAATACTCGTGACTGATGGAGTGCGGTTCAAGTCCTATGACGATCCCGTACCGTTCGTAAAGGAGTTGAATGCAATGTTCAAGAAACTCGATCCTTCCCGGCTTACTACATTCGCCACTTGCGTAAGTCATACCTATTATCTGGGAGCTTCCGACCTGATTGCATGGAATAAATATTTCCGTGGCAAAAAGCCGAAAGATGAATATAGTAAATTCTTTGATGATGCCCGAAGTACATCCGGTGGGCAAGCCGTTGGGGTGTCCGAATATGGTGCAGCGGCGAGTGCAAACTATCACAATCCCACGTATTCTGCCTACAGGTCGGGAGGACGTTGGTTCTCCTCTGAAGAAGGACAATGCAGAATACATGAAGGTGCATGGGAAGCTTTTACGGAACGGCCTTACCTGTGGGGAAAGTTTATCTGGGTGTTTTCTGATTTTCAGTCGTACCTACGCAAAGAAGGTGACACAGACGGCATAAATGATAAGGGGCTGATAACGTACGATCGTAAAGTCAAGAAAGACGCTTTCTATTTCTATAAGGCCAACTGGAACCCTGAGCCTATGATCTACATCGCCAGCCGCAGGTTTGTTGAGCGTACTGAGGCGCAAACAGATGTGAAAATATACAGCAATCTGCCCGAAGCAACTCTTTACATAAACGGCAAAAAGATAGGGAAACAGAAAAAAGACTCGCACGGTCGTATAATATGGAGAACAGTAATGCTATCTAAAGGTGAAAACGCAATTAAAGTCGAAGGTAAATCAGGCAAACAAACGTTGACCGATAGCTGTATTTGGATTTTAAATTAAGGAAGTATATCTGATATTGAACCATGAAACAACAGATAATCACATTATTTATAGCCCTATGCGTGTCCACGATACACATAGCGGCACAGGAAAGCAATAGAATCCCTGAACTTAATGAAGTCGGTGTCACTTTAATGCCAGAAGATATAGCCCCTATTACGGGGGGGCCTTTCGACATGCCACAGTTCAAAAGGCCTACATTCCCTGCTCTTACGATTAGTATAGCCGATAGAGGGGCGAAAACCGGTATCCTTGCAACCTCCATCATCAATCAGGCTATTATGGATGTGTATAAAAAAGGAGGAGGTACCGTAGTTGTTCCGGCAGGGAAGTGGAAGTCGGGACGTATAACTTTGAAGAGTAACGTCAATCTTCATATTTCTGAAGGTGCCGACATTGAGTTCTCCGGAGATATTAAAGATTACCTTCCCGCCGTGTTGACACGCCACGAGGGTATAGACATTTTTGGAGCAGGTGCTTTTATCTATGCCAATGGCGAGAATAATATAGCCATAACCGGTAAAGGAACAATCACCGGTCCGGCCATGGATTCGGAAGTAAGAAAGCGCACCAATGTAGCTACCGTTATAGAAGTGGCTGTTCCGGATTCTATGCCACTCGAAGAGCGGATTCTCGACGGTATGAATGGAAGGGAATTCCAACCACCTAAAACGATTTCGCCTATTCATTGTACTCAAGTATTTATTGAAGGGGTTACGATGAATCGCAGCACACTTTGGAATGTGGTTCCCACTTACTGCGAGAATGTTATCATTCGCGGCATCACGGTGAACTCGGTTGGTGTTCCTCGTGGAGATGGGATTGATATAGAATCGTCCCGGAACGTGCTTATTGAATACTGCACCTTGAATTGTGGTGACGATTGCTTTACGCTGAAATCTGGCCGGGGCGAAGAAGCGGTGCGTTTAGGCAAGCCTACCGAGAATGTAGTTATCCGCTACTCTTTAGCCCAGGAAGGACATGGCGGTATAACTTGCGGAAGTGAAACAGCAGGAAATATAAAGAATATCTATGCCCACGACTGTGTGCTTAACGGTACGTTGGCTGCTTTTCGTTTCAAAACACGTCGCCCCCGTTGTGGCGGCACGGAAAACGTATTATTTGAACGCATCCGCATGAAAAATGTAAAAGATGCTTTCACATGGGATTTGCTGGGCAGCAGAAAATGGGTAGGTGAGTTGGCCGACCGTATGCCGATGTGCGAAGTCACCGATCTAACCCCGGTCGTGAGAAATATCCATATCCGGGATTTTATCGTAGAATCATCGAACCGGATGCTCGCTGCCACTTGCATTCCAGAAGTGCCACTCAGTAATGTAACTATAGAAAACGGCATCATTCATTGCAAGAAGCTTATACCCGTGTTGAATGACGTGGACGGATTTACGTTAAATAACATCACTATCTATTCACAGGATAATAAAATCAATATTCTCGATGGGCGGAACATTCTTCTTAAGGATATAAAGTTCATCGTTCCCGAAGAAGAAATAATAGTGAGTATAAAAGGGAAACAATCGAACAATATCCTTTTTGAGAATATAACCCCTAATGTGAAGAAGGTAGAACAAGAAAAGTTCCCCGACGGTACACCTATTTCCGATTGGTTCTATCAAAGTGTTAAAACAGATATCAATACTCTCGGCTCTACATACCACATCACAGATTATGGAGTTACAAGCGATAGTACCCTTGTACAGACCCAAAAGATACAGTCTGTTATCGATTGGGCAGAGAAGAACGGGGGTGGAGTTGTGATTTTTCCTGAAGGAACCTTCCTGAGCGGTTCTCTCTTCTTTAAACCCACCACACACCTACATTTAGAAAAGAATGCTACCCTTAAAGGAAGTGACAATATAAGCGATTTTGCGGTAGTCGAGACCCGGATGGAAGGTCAGACACTGAAATACTTTGCCGCACTGGTCAATGCCGACCGGGCTGACAGTTTCACGATTTCTGGTGAGGGTACCATCAATGGCAACGGTCTTAGGTTCTGGAAATCTTTCTGGTTGCGTCGGGAAGTAAATCCCAATTGTACCAATATGGACGAGCTTCGCCCGCGTGTACTCTATGTATCTCATTGTAATAATGTACAGATTTCAGGGGTACAAATAAAGAATTCCCCTTTTTGGACGACGCATTTTTACAAATGCAACAACCTGAAACTGTTGAACCTTCATATTACTTCACCACATACGCCCGTACATGCGCCCAGCACAGATGGTATAGACATTGACGTATGCGATAACGTACTGATAAAGAGCTGTTACATTTCTGTGGATGATGATGCTATCGCCCTAAAAGGAGGTAAAGGTCCGTGGGCAAACAAGGATCCCGGTAATGGCCCGAACAACAATATACTGATCGAAGATTGCTCCTTTGGTTACTGTCACGGTGTGCTCACTTGCGGAAGCGAGGGCATTCACAATCGCAATGTCATTATGCGCCGCTGCCAAGTAGATAAAGCCGAAAATTTCTTGATGTTTAAAATGCGTCCCGATACACCCCAACGGTATGAGTATATCGTAATGGAAGATATTAAAGGCAATGCCAAAAATTTTATTCAAGCTCGTGCTTGGACCCAGTTCTTCGATTTGAAAGACAAGAAAGATATGCCTATATCGTATGCGGATCATATCACGTTGCGCAATATTGACTTTACATGCAACAGATTCTTTCTTATCAGGAATCCCGAACATTATAAAATGTCCAACTTTTCTTTTGCAGACCTCAATATAAAAGCTAATGATGAGGACTACAATAAAGATGCAATAGAGTTGCTTACGATTAAGAATGTAAATATTAACAAGCAATCCAATATATACCAATGAAAAAAATCACTTGTTTTCTACTCGTGCTGCCGTTCCTTACCATGGAGATTGTAGAAGCTGCGAACTCCGTCCGGAAAGAACTATTTGATTGCGGATGGAACTTCTATTTAGGCACCCCGGAGAATGCAGAACAACCTGCTTATGACGACTCTTCCTGGCGTAACTTAGATCTTCCGCATGACTGGAGTGTTGAACCGTTGAAAGAACAGGTTCCAGGTCAAACTATCGGACCATTTAGTAAGCAAAGCCCGGGAGGTTCTGCAACAGGGCAAACCTTAGGTGGTGAAGGTTGGTATCGCAAGAACTTTGTGATCCTGCCGGAAGATGCCGACAAGCGGCACGAACTCTATTTCGAAGGCATATACAATCAATCCGAAGTCTGGATAAACGGTCACAAGGCTTATTATAATGCCTACGGCTATACCACCTTCCGCTTCGATATAACTCCTTATTGTAACCCCGCCGGGCAGAGAAATGTGATAGCCGTGAGGGTGCTTAATGAAGGGAAAAACTCTCGCTGGTATACCGGATCGGGCATTTACCGGCACGTTTGGATGATCCGTACTGCATCGTCATACATTGACGATTGGGGTACTTTTGTCACCACTGACCGCGTAGCCAATAACGAAGCCGATATCTCCCTGACTACTACTGTAATTAACGGAGAGGATGCCGAAACGAGCTTTGATGTGCGTATGGAACTCATCTCCCCCGTTGGGAAGACGGTATCCCAAACCATGCAAAGTATCAAAGTTACCGGTCGGGATACCATCAGAATCCCTTTACATCTTCAAGTGGAAAGCCCGGAACTGTGGTCGATAGAAACGCCCAACCTCTACACCACAAAACTAACCTTATGGAAAGCTGGCATGCAATTAGATGAGGTATCTTTTCCATTTGGTATCCGCACCATTACTTTCTCTGCTGAAAACGGTTTCGAGCTCAACGGTGTTCAGACAAAGCTAAAAGGAGGCTGCATACACCATGACAATGGACTGCTGGGAGCAGCGGCCTTCGATCGTGCGGAAGAGCGTAAGATCGAAATCCTGAAAGCGAACGGGTATAACACTATCAGAGGTTCCCACAATCCCATGTCGGAAAGCCTTTTGTCGGCCTGCGACCGTTTGGGTATGCTGGTTATAGATGAAGCATTCGACCAATGGCGAGAGATGAAAAATCCACAGGACTATCACCTCTATTTTGATGAATGGAGTGCCAAAGATATCAGAACATTAGTGCTGAGAGACCGTAACCGCCCCTCTGTAATTATGTGGAGCATCGGCAACGAGATTCGTGAACGCATTACGGAAGGAGGAAAAGCAACCGCCTTGTACCTGAAAAACGAAATACTGAAGTGCGACAATACCCGCCCCGTGACTGCCGGCATCAATAAATACTGGAATAAAGACCGGACAAGCATGCTTCCATTGGATAATGCTTTTTATCACCTCGATGTGGCCGGGTATAACTATATGTGGCGGTTCTATGAAAAAGACCATACGACGTTCCCGCAGCGGATCATGTATGGAAGTGAGAGTGTGGCAACCGAAGCCTCTCAGAACTGGGATATGGTAGAAAAACATCCGTATGTAATCGGCGATTTCATTTGGACAGCGATAGACTACCTGGGTGAGTCGGGTATTGGTAACTCCCTCGAAGTGAACCCCGAGGAAAACGTGCATCAGTTTATGGATTGGCCCTGGTTTAACGGTTGGTGTGGTGATATTGATTTGTTAGGGATTAAGAAGCCGCAATCTTATTATCGCGATGTCCTATGGCGTGAGCGAAAGATTAGTATGGCGGTTGAAGTACCTGTTGCCGAAGGAAAAATACGTAAGGTAAGTTTCTGGGGTTGGCTCGAAGAACAGCTCTCATGGACATTCCCCGGAATGGAAAACAAACCCATAAAAGTGAATGTATATTCGCGTGCGCCAAAAGTTCGTTTATATCTTAATGATACGCTTTTAGAGGAGAAAGAGACAGACGAATACTATAAAACCCAGTTTGAAGTGGCCTACCGGAAGGGAACGCTAAAAGCAGTGGAAGTGAACAACGAGACAGAAGGCGCATCGACCCTGTTGGAAACTGCTGGAGAGGCTGCAGCCTTGCGGTTGACTGCCGATAAAACCACGCTCACAGCAGATGGGCAAGACTTGTCGTATGTGCTTATAGAACTTGTGGATAGTAACGATAACATTATCTATGATTCTCAGCGCAGCATCCGGATCACATCAAATGGCACAGGGGGGACTATCATTGCTTCGGGAACAGCTTCTCCCAATGATATGAATAGCTTCCGGTCTCTCACTCCCACACTATTTAACGGGCGGGCAATGGTTATCGTTCGGTCGAAACATCACCCCGGACCGATAGAAGTGGCTGTAGCATCAAGCGGAATAAAAGGGGATGTTATTACAATAAACTCTCACTAATAAACGATTCAGCATACCTAGGATATTTATGATTCTTTTTCATAAATATCCTGGCAAGCAAAAAGGTTCCAGATACAGATATAACTTAGCTTGAAAGAAAGTCTAAATATCCTTATAGCTATTCTTTAAAAGAAATAATTGTATGATTGAACTAATCACACAAAAAAACTCTATATTTGAAACAAGCAATAAAACACTCTCTTAATCCAAACTTTTGAAATATGAGAAAACTTCTATTTCTTCTTTTAAGCACCTTGCTTTTTTCCTGTCAGCCAAGCTCCAGGCCGGATCACACGAGTATTATGAGTTTCCAACTGGATACCGTACAGGCATCAAACGTTAACCCGGTATGCGAAGTAAAATATATTCCATTAGAATTAACAGATAATTCATTAATTAGAAGTATCGATAAAATTTTATACCGGAATAAACATTTCTACATTTTCGATAAAAGTGCCAACATGGGAATTCTTATATTCAATGAAAACGGCAAGTTTATAAAAGCACTATATCGAGTTGGAGAAGGCCCCGGAGAATACATAGCTCCCATTGACTTTGATGTGGACGACGCAGGAAATTTATACATAGCAGACAATGCCCGACAGAAGATTATCAAATACAGTGGAAATGACTTCGAACAATCCGAAGAAATATATATAGGGTGCTATTTCATGGAATTTGCCGTAATTGACGAAGAGCATATTGTATTATCAGAAATATACAATCAAGGCAGCGTAAAAGATAAATTGGCCGTTTATTCTCAAAAAGATAAGAAAGTACACCCTCTACTCAAATCAGCACTGACAGAAATGGACGAACAAAGAGTTCCAAGAGGCTCTTCTAACTATTTATATCGTTCCGGTGATAAGGTTTATTTCTATCAACGTTTTACCCCGGAAGTTTATACCATATATGGAGCATCCATTGATATGGCAGCAAATCTTCTTTCGGATAAATATTTAATGGAAGAAGAGCTGAAAGCTTTAGAAAGTGATTCTCGGTCATTCATGGTTGATATGAAGCATATTAAAGATATAAATGCTTTCTATGAAACACCAGATGGGTACTTCTGTTCACTGTCCACTTTCCCACTTCCACAATTCTTTTGGATTTCCAAAACAGATGGCAACATACGCAATCTTAATCTGATAGAAGAAGATAAGCTATTGGGAAACCTGACTATCAACGGAGTGGCAGACAATTACTTAATTTGCAGTTCTAACTACAGCAAAGAAACCGTAAAATCTGCATTAAAGATAGACAAGCTCGATGAAAGTTCCATACAAGTGTTTACAAGTTGGAATGAAGATAGCAATCCATTATTAATATTATTCCGTTTACAACACTGATAAATATAAATTTCTGCCACATGTAGTTGGAAAGTAACGTATAAAAAATAAGATGGACATTTCAAGACGGTGTAATAAGATAATTCCATTTAGGCAGCACCTTGCGAGCGATA
>ERZ1673736.75-NODE-75-length-146977-cov-56.859000_pt1 | contig 146977 bp, 145 predicted proteins | sample MGYA00580212_ERZ1673736 | MGnify/ENA primary metagenome ERZ1673736 (study PRJEB41218, sample SAMN15661752) | gut metagenome | host: Homo sapiens | place: Canada: London | collected 2015-08-20/2019-03-30 | study: EMG produced TPA metagenomics assembly of...
TTTCTGCGAACATTACAATGTGCGAAACGGAAATTGTTTCTTGCCGTGTGTTAAACATAAGTCCTACTATCACCGCTTTACTGCAATAAAATTTGCAAAACCATCTTGACGCTCGCTGCAATCCATGATACCCTTTATCGCAAATCCCACCAATTTTGTAGAAAAGTACAGAGCGGCGAGGATTTATTCCCCATGAAGATTTTTACCGCCCCGCAACACATCCGATCTATTTTGCCGCCGATTCACCCGACAAAATCATCGCTGCGCTGCGTGGGCGGTATTTTTCTTTTTCACAAATAAAATCTTATGTAGTTGTTCAATCTTCCAAAATTTGTTTTTGGTTGTTGACTGCACAACCGCAAAGTGTTATTCTTGTGCTTGAAAGAAGCAGGTTGTAGTGTCCGCACTGCGCCCGGCTTTCTTCATACTGTACCTTGAATCTTACATAAGCCGTCTGAACGAGATACTGCGCCATGACCTCACACTTTCTGTGGGCGAGCCGGACAACGCCGCTGCAAAACAGGGGTAGGAACTGCGTTCGGTGTGAACGGTGACCATGAGCAGGGGCTTTGCCTTTTCACACGTTTTGCTCTGCAAAATTTTCAACGTGCATTGCGGTTCGACTTCTGAAATTTTCAGTGTTGCACGGAAAGGGCGAAAGCAAGTATCGACCTGTGGCCACAAATTTTCAATGCTTGAAAATTCTGTTGCTCACTCAGTCATCCTTGTTGGGGCAAGCGCTTGTCGGGGCAAAGCCCCTCCATCTGCTGTCGCAGACCGCGCTGCCACTTGAAAACCCCACTGGGGCTTTCATTGCTTCGCAACCGTGGCCCTTCCCCAAACCCTGCTCCAGCTTCGCACCGTTGGTGCGAATGCGGCGTGTCGCATTACATAACCCTCTCCATCCCGGAGCGGGCATTTATCATTTTCACAGGAGGTCGAATATGGCTGAAATGAAAAGTCCGAACGTACACGCAAAGAAGAACCGCAATGACACGCCGCGAAAACGAAAGACACACATCATCAAGGTCAGAGTGACCGCAGAAGAAAAACTGCGGATCGCATACGCCTGCAAAGAACTCCACCTCACCCAGTCCGAACTCGTCCGCCGTGTCCTGTACGGCGTAAACGTCAAGCACACCGTTGTGGTGGCGCAGGGCGGCGAGGATGCACTGGCGGCGCTTGCCGCCTTGTCTGCCCAGTGCAGCAAGGTGGGCAGCAACCTCAACCAGCTTGCACGGCACTTCAACTCCGGCGGCAAAGACACCGAGCAGCTCCGGGCACAAATACTGGAGGAACTGTCCGCACTCACGAACTTTCGGCTGAAAGCCGAAGAAACGGTTGGTGAACTGTATGGCAACCATCAAGCATTTAAGCTCGAAGAACTCTAACTACGCCGCCGCCGAAAGCTATCTCACCTTTCAGCACAACGAGTACACCGGTCTGCCCATTCTGGACGAGAAGGGCAGACCCAAGCTGCGGGATTCGTACCTGCTCGACACTGTTGAGTGCGGCGAATCTTCGTTCGCTATGGCCTGCCTGATCGCCAACCGTAAGTACGGCAAGAACGGCGGGCGGGAGGACGTGAAGACCCACCATTATATCATCAGCTTCGACCCGAAGGACGCAGTAGAAAACGGCCTGACCATGGAGCGGGCGCAAGCCCTTGGCTTGCGGTTTTGCAAGGACAATTTTCCCGGTCATCCCGCCATCGTCTGCACCCACCCGGACGGACACAACAGTGCCGGGAACATTCACGTCCACATCGTCATCGGCAGCTTGCGTGTCCGCACCGTGGAACGGCAGCCCTTCATGGACAAACCGTGCGACTGGGAAGCGGGCAAGAAGCACCGCTGCACTTCTGCCATGCTCCGGCACCTCCGTGTCGCTGTCATGGAAATGTGCGAGCAAGCCGACCTGAACCAGATCAATCTGCTGGAAGCCCAAGGCGACCATGTTTCGGAGCGCGAGTATTGGGCGCAGCGGCGCGGACAACGCCGCCTCGACCATGCCAACGCCAAACTTGCCGCCGAAGGGCAGCAGCCCACCCAGACCGTCTACCAGACCGAACTGGACAAGCTGCGAAAGCAGATCTACTCCGTGCTGAACAAGACCACCACCTTCGAGGAATTTTCTGCATTGCTCATGCAGGAACACGGCATCGCCGTGAAGGAGAGCCGAGGCCGGTTGAGCTACTGCCCACCCGGCCGGACAAAGTTCATCACCGCCAAGAAACTGAGCAAGAAGCTGGAAAAGGAGCAGGTGCTGACCGCCCTCTCCCAAAACATCCAGCTTGCCGCCATCATCCAGCCCAACAGCGAGAAGAAGCCGGATAAGATCAGGAAACTGGTTGACATTCAGGCGAACGTTGCTGCGGGCAAGGGCATCGGCTACGAGCGTTGGGCGAAAAAGTTCAACCTCAAACGCTGGTCGCAGACCCTGTGTCTCCTGCAGGAGAAAAAGCTGCTCAGCGAAGATGCCTTGCACCAGCGCATTGCCGAACTGCAAACCCAGCACGACGATGCACTGGCGGTGGTCAAAGACATGGATGCCCGCATGGTCTCCCTCAAGGAGCTGCGCGGGCATCTTGTGGTCTATCGGCAGTACAAGCCTCTTGCACAGAAGCTCCAGACTGTGCGGAATCCCGCCAAGTTCAAGGAGCAGCACCGTGCAGAGTTTGCTGTGTACGAGGCCGCTTGCGCCTATTTCAAGGCCAACGGGCTCCGGACGCTGCCGGACCTCAAAAAGCTGGATGCCGAATATCAGACCCTTTCCTCGGAGAAAAACGGGTTCTACACCCGCTACAAGAAAGCGCAGATCGAGCTGCGTGAACTCCGCACCGCACAACAGAACGTGGAAGCCTTCTTCCGCAAAGAAGAGCGCAGCCACGCCGTACCGCAGCAGGAGGTCAAATGAACAACACTCTGACGGATCGATGTGTGAATAAACCCAACCTCACCCACGCCCCTCACCGGGCTTCGTTCTTTCGCCTGTACCCCGCCCATTGGGACGGAGGGTAGCACCTCTGTCTTTTCGGACGTAAAGAACGCCATCTCGACCCGGCAGGCAGCGGAGCTATACGGCTTCGCCGTAAACCGGAACGGCATGATGTGCTGCCCCTTCCACGGGGATAAACACCCCAGCATGAAGGTGGACAGCCGTTTCCACTGTTTCGCCTGTCAGGCAGATGGCGATGTGATCGATTTTGTCGGCAGACTTTTTCAACTTTCTTCCTATAAGGCTGTGGAAAAGTTGAAGGAGGACTTCGGCATGGCACTTGCCGACGGCAAGGTGCGGCTTGCTCCCCGCAGACCGCCCACCGTCCGGCAGCAGCTGCTGGACTATTACCGCTGTCTGCAGCGTTGGCGGGTCCGATATGCACCGCAGTCACCCACAGAAGAACTTCACCCCTGCTTTCTTGAAGCGATAAAGAACCTTGACATCGTTGAATATTATCTGGACTGTTCGGTGCTCCCGGACCCGCAGACCGAAAACGAGCTACGGAAGTATTGGGAGGGATTGCATGAGCGACTGGAAAAAGAGGAACGACGATTGGCGTGATGAGGACGAACTGGAAGAAGAGGAAGAATGCGAATGCCCTTGGGTAGACAGCAAGGGCAAAGTGCGTGAAACCGCTTACTGCCAGTACCTTTTAGAGAAGCACCCCATGATGTGCCTGAAACAGAAGCTGTTCGACCAGAACGGCGAGGTAGACGAGGACGCACTGCTCTACGAAGTCCACAGCGACCTCCGTGACTTTGTGCTCGACAACCTTGCCAAGAAGGAGAAGCAGGTTCTGGACGCACTCCGTATCGAAACCTATACCCCTGAATGGAAACCCCAGCTTGACCGCATCCATCTCCAGAACGGAACCTACTTTCTGGACGAGCGGGGATTTGTGCCGGAAAAGGAACTCTGCCTGAACCGGCTCCCCGTGGAATACCAGCCCGATGCCCCCGCACCAACCAAGTGGCTGGAATTTCTGGACGGTCTACTGATCCCGGAGGACATTCTGACCTTGCAGGAATATCTCGGCTATCTTCTGATCCCGTCTACCAAGGCGCAGAAGATGCTGGTCATGACCGGCAAGGGCGGCGAGGGAAAATCCCGCATCGGCTTGCTGCTGAAGAAGCTGTTCGGGGAAGCCTCTCACTCCGAATCCATCCTCCGCATCGAAACGAACCGCTTTGCCAGTGCAAATCTGGAGTACAAGCTGGTCATGGTCGATGACGACCTGAACATGGTGGCTTTGCCCGAAACACGGAACATCAAGTCCATCGTCACCGCCGAGGACCGTTTGTGCATCGAGCGGAAGAACAAGCAGGCTGTCCAAGGTCTGCTGTACGTTCGTTTCATCTGCTTCGGCAATGGCAACCTTGTGGCCGCTCACGATGACAGCGATGGCTTCTGGCGCAGACAGATCCTCATCACGGTGAAAGACCGTGACCCTGCCCGGGTGGATAACCCGTTCCTCATCGAAGAGCTGTCCGAGGAGCGTCCCGGCATCCTGCTGTGGATGCTGGAGGGGTTACACCGTCTGCTGGCAAACCGCTATCAGTTCACCATCAGCGAGCGCTCCATCCAGAACCTCGAAGCAGCCATGGCGGACAGCGACAACCTGACCCAGTTCATGCAGGCAACGGCGTATGTCCGCTTCAAGCCCGACACCGAGGAACGCTCCACCTACCTCTATCGCGCCTACACCAAGTGGTGCGAGGATAATCTGGAATCGCCTGTTCCGCAAAAGAAGTTCAGCCAGTTCCTGCTGAAAAATGCAGGGAAGTATGGCCTGACCTTCTCCAAGCACATCGAGGGAAAGTACCGCGGCTTCCGGGGCGTATGCGTCCACCCCGCCTTTGCTGCGGCATAAAACACACGAAAAGTGAAAATCTCCCGCCCCATGCGCCCCAAATTATTGATTTTTACCTGTTATCGCTGTTTTCTACGGGCGCGTATCTGCCCTTTCCGGGCGGATGCAGGGCGGCAAAACACCCATCGGGGCGGGAGAAAAAAACAAGATGCGCCCCAAGAGGGCGCGTCCATCCCAGCCATTCGCCCTGTAAAATCAACACAGAAAGGTACTTTTGTGTGGTTTGGGGCGCGTGGGGCGCGTAAATTCAAGTTCTCGCACTTTTTTGGGCTGCTGCTTCGGGTCAGGAGCGGCAGGCCCTTACATATTAGCCAGCCCACAAGGGTGCAGTTCAACCGGAGCTGCGCCGGGTCTGGAGAAGTGCAAAGGAGACATGCCTATGACGAATGTCCGCAAAAATTCCGCCAAACTGACCCGTGAGGACTTGAAAATCGCGCCCGAATCCCCTACAATGAAATTGTCCGAAACCCCTGCCGTAGAGCCTTCTGACCAGACCAGTAAAACCGTCCGACACGCCCCGCTCGTCTACCGGGTGGAGGAGATCGCCCAACGGTTGGCGATCTCCAACCGTGCTGCGTACAATCTGTGCAACACCACGAAAGACTTCAAGGTGATCCGCCTCGGTACCAGCATCCGGGTAAGCAAGCAGAGCTTTGACGATTGGTTTGCAGCGGTCTGAGGGAGGGAACATCTATGGCATCTATTCTCAGGCGCGGAGATTCCTACTCCGTTCGTTTCAAATACAAAGACCATGCTGGCCGGATCTGTGAAGGCTGGGAGAGTTTCAAAACCAAGAAGGAAGCGCAAGACCGCAAGATCTCGGTAGAGAAAGAACTCTTGGACGGTACGTTCCTCATACCCGATGCAATGACGGTAGCGGAAATGCTGTACAAGTGGCTCCCCATCCAGTCCAGCAAGCACAAGTGGGCACCCAAAACCTACACCCACACGGTAGCCATGATCCAGAATCTTGTCGTGCCCTATCTTGGCAAGAAACAGATTCAGAAGGTTCAGACGTATGACCTCGAACAGTTCTACGCCACTTTGAGCCGGACACCGCGCGGACTGTATAAGCAGGGTGTCAAGCAAACGCTCACCGACAAACAGAAGCGGCAGTTTCTGACGGGTGCTTCCATCCGGGAAGTCCACGCCATGCTCAAGACTGCTTTTTCCTATGCCGTTGAGTGGGGTCTGCTCCTCAAGTCACCGATTCCGAGAGAAGCCCCGAAATCGACCTCGGAAGAACGTGCCATCTGGGACGAAAAGACCATGCTTGCTGCGTTGCAGACCATGACCGACCCTACGCTCCACCTTGCTGTTCATCTGAGCATGATTCTCTCGCTGCGTGTCGGAGAGATCCTTGGCTTGCAGCCGGGAGACATCGACTTCGATGCAGCGGATGGACGTGGGACCATCACGGTCGGCAGGAGCTTACAGCGCACCGAAAAGGCTGCACTGGAAAAGACCGACCCGAATCAGATCTACCACATCTTCCCCGACCAGCGTGAGGGCAGCAGCTCCGCACTGGTGCTGAAGAAGCCGAAAACCAAGAAATCCAGCCGCACCCTTTATCTGACGAGACCCTTGAAAGAGGAACTGCTGGCTTGGCTGGAAAAGCTCCGTCAGGACGAGCTTGCCATGGATGGCAGGTATCGCAACTGCGGTCAGCTCTTCCGCCTGCCCAACGGTATGCCTGTTGCCCCGGAAGCCCTTTCTAAATGGTACCGCACTTGGCGTGCAGAGCACCCGGAGTTTGAGAAGATCGTGTTCCACGGTCTGCGCCACTCCAGTGCCACTTACCAGTTGATTGAATCCGGCGGCAACATTAAAGCAGTGCAGGGCAACACCGGTCACGCCACCACCGGCATCCTGATGGACACCTACGCCCACACGCAGGACAAGCCCCGGTTGGAGCTGGCTGAGAAGCTGGAAGCAGACTTCTATTCACAGGACATCAGCTCTCCCAAATCCGGCTCTGTGCCGGTAAAAGAAAATCTGCCGGACAGCATCCAGATCACCCCGGAAGGGATGCTGAAAGTTGTCCGACAGATGAACCCCGAGCAGCGGCGTGAGTTCACCCGCCTGCTGTTCGCCTGAAAAAAGTATGGAAAAAACGCTCACGATGCACAGAATGCAGACAATGCAAGGAAAAACACGGCTTTCCCGCCGGTGTGCAAAAAGTGTGCAAAAGTGTGCAGAGCCCCAGAAAAAGGAAAATCCCACGAGGAATCTTACGATTCTTCGTGGGATTTTGGTGCGCTCGAGGGAACTCGAATCCCTGGCCCTCTGATTAAAAGTCAGATGCTCTACCGGCTGAGCTACGAGCGCATATTTCCGCAGTGAACATACTGCCGAATAATATTACCACAACTTGCGCAAAAATGCAAGGGTTCCCGGGCAAAAAGGCGCAAAAAGCTCCTGCATCGGTGTGGGCTTCCGCTTTTCATCCGCGCAGCAGATCGAAGATGCTCCGGTGTCGGCAGCGGAAGGGGCTTCATCCCGATAACTTCCTCTTTACAAACCCGGCAAGAATCGTTACAATCAAATCAAATCCGTCTGCAGTGCGCTGCGTTTTACTGCCCAGCAGTGTGCGCCCCGCCGCGCTGCACCCGCAAACTTTTTCCCGGCTTTGGCATTCTGCCGGGCCGCGCCGATACGTTTTTTGCAGGAGGTTTTTCCTATGAAGATCACTCGCCGTACTGTTCTTCGCCTGACCGGTGCCGCTGCCGCTTCGCTGGCGCTTTCCAGCTGCAGTGCTTCCGGCAGTGCCATTCTGGGCAGCAATTTTTCCAGCTGGCTCCAGCAGACACTGGGCATCAGTTCTTCCGGCGCAGCTTCTTCTGCTGCATCCTCGGAGGACATGGCTGCTTCCTCGCTGGCAGCAAGCGAGCAGCCCGCTGCCAGTCTTGCCGCACTGCCCGCTTACGATGCCGACCCGCTGACCGGTGAGGCCAAGCGCAGCAATGGCCGCATCGTGGGCGTAATGGTGAACAACATCTCCAACACCTCCCGTCAGAACGCCCGTCCGCAGCGCGGTCTTTCCTCTGCCGATCTGCTGATCGAGTGCAAGGTGGAGGGCGGCATCACCCGCTTCTGCGCGGTGTTCCACGATGCCGACTCCATCCCGGAGATCGGCCCGCTGCGCTCTGGCCGCGACCAGTTCCTGCAGCTGCTGATGCCCTATCAGGCGCTGTACTACCACGACGGTGAGAGCGCCGCCTGCACCAAATTCATCAGCGTATACAACTATTCCGGCCTGAACATCGGCGGCAAGAGCTACTTTAATACTCCCACCCATCCGCATGTGGCTCACCGCGACAGCCGGGGCCGGGATGTGGCCTATGAACACACCGAGTTCACCTCCGGCAAGGAGATCCGGCAGGCCGCTTCCAACGCGGGCATCGGCCTGAAATACGATTACGACGCCACCTTCTTCCGCTTTGCGGACTACCGCACCGGCGAGGAGAATGCCATGCAGGGTGCAGCATCCGGCAGGACGGTCAGCATCACCCACTCGGACCACTACAAGACCAGCTTCCGCTATGATCCGCAGTCCCGCACCTATAAAATGCAGATGTACAGCCGCATCTCCGGCAAGTTTGAAAACACCGTGGACGAGCTGAACGCAAAGCAGCTGAGCTTTGACAACCTGCTGGTCTGCTTTGCTCCCATCGAGCGCTATTCCGGCGACTCCGGCGATGTGCAGCAGGTAAGCTACATCTCCGGCGGCGATGCCTATTATTTCAGCCGCGGCGCTGTACAGCATGGCCGCTGGGAAAAGGCTTCGCCTGAGCATCCGCTGCTGGTCTACGACAAGACCGGTGCGCAGATGCTTTTCAACCGCGGCAAGACCTATCTTGCCATCGTGGACGACGACGAGTGGTCCAACTTCAGCTATCAGTAACGAGGGAACCGCATGAAACGCATCTGGAATCTGGCCCTTGGCACGGCGGTGCTGTGCACAGCCCTGCTGTGCGGGTGTGCGCTGTCCGGCCCCACTGCCCCGGACAGTGCAGCGCCCACCGACCCGCTGACCGGGCAGGAGCTGCAGTATCCCGGCGAACGCACCGCCGCCGTGGTGATCGACAACGCCGCTTCCAGCACCACACAGTGGGGCATTGGCAGCGCATCGGTGGTGCTGGAAGCCCTGACCGAGAGCGGCCAGCCCACCAGCCTGTGCTTGGCTTATCCTTCGGTATCGGCTATGCCAACCGTCGGCCCAGTGACCCTTGGGCAGGACCTTTACTGGCGGCTGCTCAGCGGGCAGGAAGTACTGCCCATCCAGCGGGGTGCAGGGCAGTTTGCCCGCAACTATCTGGATTATTATAACCTGCGGGCCGTGGACGCGCTGGAAGTGGGCCGCAACGCCTTTTCCTGCGATGATGTCTGGAGCGGCGCGCCGCTGTGGCATACCAGCGGCGGGGAGGTTGCTTCCGTGCTGGGCAGCCTGAACCTTTCCGGCGCATTGGGCGACCACGGCAGCAGCGCTTCCTCCTCGGCCAGCACTGCCGAGGACAGCTCTGCCATTTCCGCTCTGCCCGCCCTGCTGCCGCAGGCCAAAGAGCCCCGCCTGCCGGAGCCCGGTTCCCGGGATGCCGAACAGGTGCAGATCAACTTTGCGCCCCAAAGCACCACCGGCTTTGCCTACGATGCGGCCAGCGGCACCTACGGGATGCTCCGTGCCGACGGCACCGCCCAGCTGGATGCCAACACCGGCGCGCAGGCGCAATTCGACAATCTTCTGGTCCTTTACTCCGCTTCCAGCCTGCGGGACGACGGCACCACGCTGGACTACGACCTGTCCCTTGGCGGCGGTGTCTGGCTGAACGGTAGCCAGCTGTGGCACATCACATGGACGCAGGGCACAGACTCCACCTTTGCCTTTTACGATGCCGACGGCAGGCCGCTGACCATCCGCACCGGACGCAGCTACATTGCGCTGGTCTCCAGCGTGACCGGGCAGGAGCTGACGGTATTGGATTCCGCCGGGCAGAATGTGCTGAATTGACAAAACAAAAAAAGACCATCTGAGGCATTTTTAACTGCATCTCAGATGGTCTTTTATTACGTTCAGGAACTCCTTCCGTCATGGAGGGAGGCTTTGGCAATACGGCCAAGTTTTCCTTTTCGCCAGAGGCTCCCTCTCCGAGGGAGCTGTCGAGCGTATGCGAGACTGAAGGAGTTACAGATCCACCACGCTGCCGACCTCGGCAGGAGAGGTGGGCACCACGCCCAGCACGGCGTGGTCAGTGCTGCGGTTGACCGTAAAGGTCACGCTGCGGCCCGCCGCGAAATCCGGGTGATAGGTCAGCTCCAGCGTCTGCCAGTTGTCCGGCACTGCGCAGAAGCAGTGCAGCAGCGCGCCGCGGCCTGCCGTCAGGTTCAGGGTGAACACCGAAGCATCCGCCGCGTTCTCGCCGTAGAGCGGCGCAGCAAAGCTGCCGCAGCGCACCGGCTTGCCATCGCACACAGCGGTAACCCCGGTGCCCATACTGTACAGGTCGCCAAGCGTGCACACCTCACGGCTCTGCAGATAGCTTGCGCCCACCGGCAGGGTGGATGCGGAGAGGTTTTCCACCGAGAGGTACACCAGCACATTGCCCATTTCCTGCGCAGGGGCATAGCCCAGCAGCTCCACGGCAGCTTTGCCGTCCAGCAGGGCAGGTTCGCCTGCAAGACGCGGCTGCTGCGCCGCTGCAGGTACGCCGGTGAGCAGCGCTGCCGCAAGGCTGACCGCACCGGAGCCGGCACATTTCAGGAATGACCGGCGGGAAATGGACTGGGACATGGAACTTCCTCCTAAAATAATCGTTCCCTTATACAATAAAGGATTGCGCTGTTTCTGTCAAGGGATAGGCCAAAACTGTAACTGTTTCCTTACCCGCACTTTCAACTGTAAAAGCGGCTTCTTACTCAAAGGCTTCGTTTTCCTCGGTCTCAGCCTGACCGCGCAGGGTATCGGCATAGCCAAAGGGCACGATGTCGATGGCTTCCACCAGACGGTCCCGCATCCACAGCTGCACATCGGTCTGCACGGTGTAGCCGCAGCCGGGGTCTGCCATCCACTGCTCCGGGCGGCGGGTGGGCACGGCGCGCTGGCTGAGCATGCTCATGATCACGCCGCCATGGGTCACACAGGCTGCTTCGGTCACATCCATGCGGATCATATACTCAAACAGCTTCATCAGGCTTTCGGCGCAGCGGGCGTGGAACTGGTCGGTAGGCTCTGCGCCTTCGGGCACATAGCCGGAGCCGGGGGTGATCCACTTTTTAAAGTCCTCGTCGTGCACCAGCTCCTTGACCGGCTTGTTCTCAAACTTGCCAAAGCCGGCCTCCCGCAGGTCGTGCACGGTAAAGGTGTGCTTTGCATCCGGGAACAGGATGTTGGCTGTTTCCACCGCGCGCAGCAGCGGGGAGGAGAACACGGTATCCACCTGCGGATACTCGAACCGCTCTTTCAGCTCATTGAGCTGCGCGCGGCCCTCGTCGCACAGAGGGATGTCGGTACCGCTGCCGATGTACAGGCCCTGCAGGTTGCCTGCAGTCATGCCGTGGCGGATGAGATGAAGCTTGAACGTTTTCATGGATAGTGCCTCTCTTTATCGCTGTGCGGCGGCACGGGAACGGGCGGCAAAACCCGCTGCGGAGAAAAAATCTGGCAGAAAAACGTGTCGTCTGCCAGATTTTTTGCTCTTTGGCGGCAGCCGCGGCCCCGCGCACGCCACAAAATGTATGCGTTAATACCTATAGTTTAGCATAGATATGGTGTCCAGAGCAAGTCTTTTGACAGAAATGACGAAAATCAACGAAAAATATCGTCACTTTTCTTGCTTTACAAAAGGTTTTCCGTTGTGTATAATCAACCTGCTGTAAACCAAAAACAAGGATGTCCCCCTACATCGAACTTTGAGGAGCCAAAAATCATGGAATTCAACCGTATCATCAAGCTGCTGCGCAAGGAACGCGGCATCACCCAGAAGCAGGCCGCCGAGGATCTTGGCGTCTCGCAGGCGCTGCTGTCCCACTACGAAAAAGGCATCCGCGAATGCGGCCTGGACTTTGTGGTGCGCGTGGCAGACTATTATAATGTTTCCTGCGATTATCTTCTGGGCCGCAGTGCAGAGCGCAACGGCATGATGCTCTCGGCAGAAGACCTTCCGAACCCGGACAAGATGAAGGACAACATCTACCACGGCAGCGTGCTGCCCACCATGAACAAAAAGCTGATCTCCAACGGCCTGAACGTGCTGTACGCCAAGATCGGCCAGTGCCACAGCAAGGCCCTTACCACCGAGGTGAGCGCCTACCTGATGATGGCCGTAGCCAAAATGTTCCGCCTGCTGTACTCGGCCGAGCCCCACAACGCCGCCAGTATGTTCAGCATCGATCCCATCCGCTGGCGCGGCTGCTCCGATGCCGTGATGCGCATGTCCGAAGCCAACGTGGAAGCCCTGCTGGACGGACAGGATGTGAACGGCGGCGAGGGCGTAAAGGACCCGGCCTGCCTGACCATGACCACAGAAAGCCTGACCCGTGAGTTCCCGCTTTATACGCCCAGCCTGTTAAATCTGGTCAAAACCAGCGAAACACATGTGAAGGGCCTTACCCACGAAGGGTGATATTCCTGTGAAAAAGCTGTAAATTCAGCCCCCAAACCCTTGCATCTTTCGGGCAGAAAGGGTATAAACAGAATAGAACATTCTGGAATACGGTTTTTCCTATCAAAAGGAGGATTTATTTTATGTCCAACTCCATTTCCCGCCGTACCTTCCTCAAGTGCACTGGCGCATCCGTTGCTGCTCTGGGCGCAGCAAGCCTGCTGGGCGGCTGCCAGCAGAATGGCAGCGCCACCATCGTGGATGTCAAGGTCGGTGATAAGGTCAGCAACTGGAACGGCCTTGGCGTTCAGCTGACCAGCCTGTTCAACATTGATACCGCACCTGCACAGGCCGGTTACGAATACATTGCTGTTCTGGTCACCGTGGTCAACCGCACCAAGAACCAGACCTTCAACATCGGCGCACAGAACTTGGCCGAGATCAATGCTGCTTATCCCGTGCCCCCGCAGGAGAACGTGGATGCAAACTTCCACGCACTGGCAGCAGCTTCTACCGATTTCTCTGCTTCCTGCGACGGCCAGAGCGTGGAGTGTGGTGCCAACATCTCGCTGTACAACTCCAACTCTCAGACCTTCTCGGATTCCACCAATCTGCCCCCGCAGGGTACCGGCTATCTGCAGCTGATGCTGATGGTCCCCAAGGGCTGGCAGCAGCTGAGCGTTACTTACATGCCCACCTTTGCAGCGGATAAGACCATGACCTTCGTCATGACCGCTGCAGACGTGACCCGCGCCTGATACGCGGCCCGCACAGGACGAAATTTCGTCGCAAAACAACGTCACAGCTCAAAATTTCATCATTTTATTTTGCCAAAAGGCATTGACATCCGGCCCGGTTTCGCCTATCTTATAGGTAATGCCGCAAGGCCGTACTGATCTGCTTTTTAAAGGAGGAACGAACATGTCCTATACATTCTCCCGCCGTGACTTTATGAAATATACCGCTCTTACCGCTGTTGCCATTGCAGGTTCCGGCATGCTGACCGGCTGCTCCAACCCGAACCGTCCTACCGGTGTGCCTGGCAGCACCCTGAAGCCGGGCGACGGCATCTGTGAAGCCACTCTGCTGAACAGTGCTGGCAAAGAACCGAGTTATAATTCTGCTACCCAGACCCTGACCTGCAACTTCAAGATCGTCACCAAGATCGAACTGCTGGAGATCACTGACAGCCATTTCCAGGTCGATGTTACGACTGATGCGGGCACGAAGCACTATTATTATAATACCACTCCTAAGCCCAGTCTGGGCGATACCGCTAACCCCAAAGCTCTCAAGGACAGCGTCACCGAGGCCACTCTGACTCTCAAACTGAATCTCTCCGGTGCTACCAAAGTAGCTGTGCTGTATACTCCCAAGCATGGCGCTACTGGTGAACCCAATGATTCCTACAATGATATCTACGGCACTTGGGATATCACCGAGGCTATCAAGGGTTCGCTCTGACCTGATTTTACTTTTGCATTAAAGACCCGCGCCATATGGTGCGGGTCTTTTTGCGTATACGGGTCATTTGTATCCAAGTTTTGGGCGATATCATGTAAAATGCGCAAAGTTTTTTAGTGGATTTATGCCTTGTGCACAGGTTTCTTTTCCGGTACAATAGGGTTATAAAAATGTGCAGGAGCATCGCAGCGATGCGGTGCTTTTTGCATTTGAGGGGCAACCCGGAAAACCTGAAAAGGAGTGTTGTTTCGATGATCAATATGGTAAAGCTTCCCACCAAAAAAAGTAACCTGTTCCTGCGCGTAGCAAAGGGCCACTTTGCTACCAGCCACAGCCATATCAACTATTACATCGATGTCACCACCCAGAAGTCCCGCCTTTCCGAGGCCAAGGCCGTGGCAAAGGAGCTGGTGGCCGCTTACCAGCACAGCACCATTGTGGACACCGTGCTCTGTCTGGACGGCACGCAGGTGATCGGCACCTGCCTTGCCAACGAGCTGACCAAGGACGGCTTTGCCAACATGAACGCCCACCAGACCATTTATGTGATCACCCCGGAGTACACCACCGGCAGCCAGATCATCCTGCGCGACAATCTGGCCCCCATGGTCAAGGGCAAGCATGTGCTCATTCTGTCCGCTTCCATCACCACCGGCTACACCGTGCAGGCCGCTGTGGAGGCCGTGAACTACTACGGCGGCACCGTGGCAGGCCTTTCCGCTATTTTTGCCACCACCCATGAGTGCATGGGCTATGAAGTCACCTCCATCTTTGACCCCGCCAGCCTGCCGGACTACGCCAGCTTCGACAGCCGCGACTGCCCCCTGTGCAAGGCCGGCCAGCACATCGATGCGCTGGTGAACAGCTTTGGCTATTCGGCGCTGTAACCCCTTTCAGTCTGCTCACTTTGTTCGCATCCAGCTCCCCCGAAAGGGGGAGCTTTCTTTGTGCTTCCCGTAAAATGCAAAAAGCTCTCCCTTTCGGGAGAGCTGGCATCGCACAGCGATAACTGAGAGGGTTATTTTTTCGGGAACACAAAGGGCTCGTGCAGGTACACCGCCACCAGATATGCCGTCATGAAACACCAGATGATGGGCTCGCACAGGATGACCGCATTGTACTGGAATTTCGGGATGAACACCAGCACAAAGATCACCTTGCCCACCAGCTCGATCACGCTGGAGAACAGCGGCAGCACCTTCTGGCCAAGGCTCTGCAGCGCGTAGCGGGTGCACAGCAGCACCCCCAGCACCGCATAGAACGGTGCGTTCCACAGCAGGTACCGCGCACCGTTTTCCAGCACGATGGGCTCCGTGGAGCCGGAGATCAGCTGCACCATCCACTGAGCACCAAAGTTCATCAGCACCACGGCGGCGGCCATCACCACCACCGAGTACAGATACATCTGCCGCATTCCCCTGCGCACACGGTCGGGCTGGTTTGCGCCGCGGTTCTGGGAAACGAAGGTGGAACCGGCGTTCGCCATGGAGATGAGCGGCATATCCGTAAAGGCAAACAGCTTGCGGGCAGCGGTGTGCCCCGCAATGGTCAGGGTGCCAAGCCCGTTGATGCCGTACTGCAGCACCACCGAACCCGCAGACACGATGCTGCTCATCAGGCCCATGGAGATGCTCTGGCTGAACAGCTCCCAGTAGAGATGACTGCCCACGGCGAAATGCTTTTTCTCCGGGATGAGGATGCGCACCCTTGCCAGCACGTACAGAACGCACAGCACCACCGAGATGCCCTGTGCAATGACCGTTGCCACCGCTGCGCCCCGCACGCCCATGCCAACCCCGGCAATGAACCACAGGTCCAGCCCCACGTTCAGCACCGAGCTGATGAGCAGGAACACCAGCGGCATTACGCTGTTGCCAATGGCGCGCAGCAGGCCTGCGCACAGGTTATACATAAACATGACCACAACGCCAAGGTCGATCACGATGATGTAGCTGTAGGCATCTTCCAGAATTTCTGCCGGGGTATCCAGCAGCTGCAGCAGGGCATGCAGGCCGAAAAAGCCTGCCGTTGTAATGACCAGCGAGGCGATCAGGCCAATGACGACCGACCCCACCACCGTGCGCTTGAGCAGGTCTTCGTCCTGCGCGCCGTAGGAGCGTGCTGCAACGATGGCAAGGCCATTGCCGATACCGATGCCAAAGCCGACTAAAAGCTCGTAGATCGAGCCGCAGGAGCCAATGGCGGCAAGGGCTGTATCGCCCAGCACATTGCCCACGATCATGGTATCCACCGTGTTGTAGAGCTGCTGGAACAGGTTGGAAACCAGAATGGGCAGCATGAACAGCAGCAGGCTTTTTAAAATAGGCCCGTGCATCAGGTCTACGTTCATGTTGAAGACGCTTTTCTTTTGGGGCTGCGCGTGGGTCATAGGGTTCCTCCAAAGTTCTATTTTTACCGCAAAACAACCCTCTCAGTCTCGCTGACGCTCGCCAGCTCCCCCGAAGGGGGGAGCTTTTATGCTGCGTAAAAGAAACAGCAAAACCTCCCCCTTTCGGGGGAGGTGGCAATGCGAAGCATTGACGGAGAGGGTTATCTCCAATTTTTTACAGCTCCTGCGTCTCGAAGCCGTTGCCGGTAAGCACCTGCACGCTGGTAAAGCCTGCAGCCTTGATGGCGGCGGCAGCTTCGTCAAAGCCGTAGGTCAGGCTGTTGATATCATGAGAATCAGAAGTGATGATGACCTTGCCGCCCATCTTCTGCCACTCGCCCAGCAGCCACGGACCGGGGTAGAAGTCCTTGCGGTAGCCGCGATACACGCCGCCGGTGTTCACTTCCAGCAGGCAATCGTTTGCCTTTGCGGCCTGCAGTGCCTTGAGGGCAGCGGCCTTGTAGCGGGGCGATTCTTCGTCGAAGAACTCGCCGTTGGCATTCAGCTTCTTGATGAGGTCGATGTGGGCCAGAATATCCGGCTTGAGGGCAGCCACCTTTTCCACCTCGGCAAAGTAGGCTTCCACAGCGGCAAGGGGGTCTGCGTCAAAATCATCGTTGATGCAGTCCCACAGGTCCTGCGGACGGAAGTCGATCTCGTAATACTTGCCGGTGTTCTTGCCGTATAGGTGGTGTGCGCTGCCGATCCAGTAATCGTAGCCGGTGCGCTTATCTTCGCTGAGGATATCCCACTCGATGCCGCACAGGATATCCACCTTGCCCTTGTACTCGGTCTTGAGCTTGGCAATGGTGGCCTTGTACTGGGCGGTGCGGCTGGGGCTCATGCAGTATTCGCGGTCGCGCTGGGTGTAGCTATGGCCGGTGAAGCCCAGCGTGGTCAAGCCCTGCGCACACGCAGCACTTGCCATATCCTGCAAGGTATTTTTGCCATCGCACATGGTGGAGTGGCAATGGACACTGGACTTCTTATAATCTGCCATAGATAATTCACTGCATCCTTTCCTGTTTGACCTTGTGGTCAATGACGTGACGTTTTTCCAGTTCACGGGTCACATCCTCCACCGTGATGCCGGCGCTGACCATCAGCACCAGAACATGGTAGGCAAGATCGCTGATCTCGTAAACGGTCTCTTCCTTATCCTCTTTTTCGCCCGCAATGATGACCTCGGTGCACTCTTCGCCCACCTTTTTCAGGATCTTCTCCTTGCCCTTCTCGAACAGGTAGGTGGTGTAGCTGCCCTCCTTGGGGCTATCCTTGCGGCCCTTGATGAGCTCATACAGGCCCTGCCAGCTGAACTGCTTCAGCTCCGGCGAGACGTATACTTCGTTGAAGAAGCAGCTCTCGGCACCGGTGTGGCAGGCGGGGCCGGATTTGACCACTTCCACCACCAGAGCATCGGCATCGCAGTCGGCGGTGATGGACACCACCCGCTGCACGTTGCCGCTGGTCTCGCCCTTACGCCAGATCTCCTGACGGCTGCGGCTCCAGAACACAGTGCGGCCCTCGGCAATGGTGAGCGCCAGCGTCTCGGCGTTCATGTACGCGAGGGTGAGCACCTCTTTGGTGTAGTGGTCCTGCACGATGGCAGGGATCAGGCCCTTTTCATCAAATTTCAGATTCATAACGGTTCTCCCTCCCCGGATGGGGATATTACTAGTTTAGCGTATTCGGTGCGCAAACGCAAGAGTTTGCGGGTTGTTTTTGTGGAAATCCAGTTTCGCGTTACGGCTTCTCCCCGCGCCGGGGAGAAATACCCCGGCGTTACAGCCGCATCTCCACGCCGTTTGCGTTGAGGTATTCTTTCAGGTCGCGGATGGTCAGCAGCTTCTGGTGGAAGATGCCCGCCGCAAGGCCTGCGTCGATGCCCTTGTGGTGGAACAGCTCCAGAAAGTCTTCCTTTTTGCCTGCGCCGCCGCTGGCAATGATGGGCACGTTCACCCGCGCCGCAACTGCATCCAGCATCTCAAGGTCGAAGCCGCTGCGCACGCCGTCGGTATCGATGCTGTTCAGGCAGATCTCGCCCGCGCCGTGGTCCACGCACCAGCTGATCCAGTCCAGTGCATCCCGGCCGGTGTCCTCGCGCCCGCCCTTGGCGAACACCCGGAACTGGCCGTCTACACGCTTCACATCGGCAGAGAGCACCACACACTGGTTGCCGTAGCGCTGTGCTGCCGCCGGGATGAGGTCGGGATTTTTGAGTGCGCCCGAGTTGACGCTGACCTTGTCCGCGCCGCACTTGAGCACCCGGTCAAAATCTTCCAGCGTGTTGATGCCGCCGCCCACCGTGAGCGGGATAAAAATTTCGCTGGCGACGCGGGTCAGGATATCCGTAAACAGCGCCCGGCCCTCGAAGCTGGCGGTGATATCGTAGAACACCAGCTCGTCGGCACCGGCAGCGTTGTACATGCGGGCCATTTCCACCGGGTCGGCCACGTCCCGGATGCCTTCAAAGTTCGTGCCCTTGACCACGCGGCCATTGCGCACATCAAGGCAGGGAATAATGCGTTTGGTGATCATGTCATTTTCCCTCCGTTCACTCCTGTACCAGCTGCACGCAGCGCGCAAGGTCCAGTGCGCCGGTGTACAGGCTCTTGCCTAAAATGGCAGCGGCAGTGCCCATTTTTTTCAGTTCCAGAAGCTCTGCTTCGGACGAGATGCCGCCGCTAGCCGTAAAGGCCACGCCGGGCACCTCTTTGGCAAGCGTGCGGTACAAGCCGAGGTTCGTGCCCCTCATGGCACCGTCGCAGGCAATGTCCGTGTAGATGATGGCGGTGCATCCGGCATCTGCCAGCCGCTTGCAGAAGTCCACACCCGGCTCGGCGCTCACTTCCTTCCAGCCATGGATGGCCACATAGCCGTCCTTTGCGTCCACGCCCACGGCAATTTTATCGCCGTATTTTTTCAGCATCCGGGCGGTAAAGGCAAAATCCGTCACCGCTACGCTGCCCAAGATGCAGCGGCCCACGCCGAGGGAGAGGTATGTTTCAATGCGTTCCTCGGTGCGGATGCCGCCGCCCACCTCAATGTACAAACCGCCCTGTTTTGCCAGCGCGGCAATGGTATCGTAGTTGGAAAGGGTGCCGTCTTTTGCGCCGTCCAGATCGACGACATGAAGGTTTTTGGCACCCGCTGCAAGGAACTCCCGCGCCTGTGCACAGGGATCCTCGCCGTAGACGGTCATGCGGCTGTAGTCGCCCTGCGTCAGGCGCACCACCTTGCCGCCCCGCAGGTCAATGGCTGGAAATAATTGCATTTAAATCTCCTTCAGAAACGAACCCTCTCAGGCTCGCATTCGCTCGCCAGCTCTCCCGAAGGGAGAGCTTTTTACATTTTACGGTTCACTCTTTAGAAGCTCCCCCTTCGGGGGAGCTGGCAACGCCGCAGGCGTTGACTGAGAGGGTTATAGCTCCGCAAACGCCTTCAAAATTCGTAGTCCGGTATCCCCGCTCTTTTCCGGGTGGAACTGGGTGCCATACACCCTGCCCGCCCGCACCGCGCCGGTGACGGGAATGGAATAGTCGCTCACGGCCAGTGTACTCTCCGTACAGTTCTTGCCGTAGTAGCTGTGGACGTAATAGACGTATTCTCCCTCACGGATGTACTTGAACAGCGGGTCGTCCTTTACAATGTGCAAGGCGTTCCAGCCGATCTGCGGCACCTTCAGGCTCTTGTCCGCAAGGTCGGGCTCCAGCGGGCAGACCTCGCCCTTCACAAAGCCGAGGCCTCCGTGCTCACCGTACTCGTAGCTCTTTTCAAACAGCAGCTGCATGCCAAGGCAGATGCCCAGCAGCGGCTTCCTTTCGGCTTCTTCTTTGATCACCGGCACAAGGCCCGTCGCCTCCAGCTTTGCCATGGCGTCGGCAAAAGCGCCCACACCCGGCAGGATGAGCCGGTCGGCTTTGCGGATGGTGTCCGCGTCGGCGGTGACGACCGCTTCCAGCCCCAGCTGCTTCAGGCTGGACTTCAGGCTGAACAGGTTGCCCACGCCATAATCGATAATTGCGATCATACCAGCAGTCCTTTCGTGGAAGGAATTTCGTCCTTGTGGGCTTCGTCGATCTTCACGGCCGCGCCCAGTGCATGGCCTGCGCCCTTGAAGCAGGCCTCGAGGATGTGGTGGGTATTTTCTCCCGCAAATTGTACAAAGTGGACCGTGGCAGGCACGCTGCGGGCAAAGCCCAGCCAGAATTCCTTGGCGCACTCCACGTCAAAATCGCCCACCTTTTCGGTGCTGCAACGGACATCCCAGTTCAGGGTGCAGCGGCCCGAAAGATCGACGGCGCACAGGATCAGCGCTTCATCCATGGGCAGATAAAAGCTGCCGTAGCGCTGGATACCGCGCATATCGCCCAGCGCCCGTGCAAAGGCCTGACCCAATGCAATGCCCACATCCTCGGTGGTGTGGTGGTAGTCCACCTGCACATCGCCGTGGCAGGTGAGCACCAGATCGAACCGGCCATGGCGGGCGAACAGCTCCAGCATGTGGTTCAGAAAGCCGCACCCGGTGTCCACCTCGTAGCGGCCGGTGCCGTCCAGATCAAGGGTAAGGTCGATCTGGGTCTCATTGGTGTTGCGTTCCAGCGAGATCATTCGGTTCGGCATGGTTCATTCCTCCATAATCTTATCCAGCGTTTCCATAAACGTCTGCATCTGTTCTGGCGTGCCAATGGTGATGCGCAGCCAGTTCTGGATGCGGGGCGCGTCAAAATGGCGCACCAGAATGCCGTTTTTCTTCAACTCTTTGTAGAGTGTTCCGCCGTCTTTCCGGTCGGTACTTGCAAACAGGAAGTTGGAGCGGCTGTCCAGCACGGCAAATCCGCGCTGTTCCAGCTGTTGTTTTGTCCATGCGCGGGTGTCCACGATGGCGGCGCGGGTCCTGTCAAAATAAGCGGTATCTTCCAGCGCGGCCTGCCCGGCCTTCAGGGTTAGGCGGTTGATGTTGTAGGGGTTCAGGCTGAACTTGACTCGGTTCAGGTCGGCAATGAGCTTTGCATTGCCCATGGCAAGACCCAGACGCGCACCGGCCAGCTGCCGGGACTTGGAAAAGGTCTGCACCACCAGCAGATTCTCGTACTGGTCGATGAGGGGCACGCAGCTCTCGCCGCCAAAGTCCACATAGGCCTCGTCCACGATGACCACATTGTTCGGGTTTGCCTTTAAGATGCCCTCAATTTCCGCCCGGGGCAGTGCAATGCCAGTGGGGGCGTTGGGGTTTGCAAGGACGATGGTCTGGTTCAGGCCGTAGTAGTCCTTCGGGTCAAGGGTGAAATCCTCTTTCAGCGGGATGATGTGGCTGGGAATGTGCATCAGCCCACACCACACGCCGTAGCAGCCGTAGGTGATGTCGGCATAGGCCAGCGGGTGGTCTGCGTCGCAGAAGGCACGCAGCGCAAAGAAGAGGTTCTCGTCGCTGCCATTGCCGGGCATGATCTGCTCCGGCTGCAAACCGAAGTGGGCTGCGGCCGCCTTGAGCAGGTCGGCACAGGCGGGGTCGGAGTAAAGGCGCAGCTTTTCCACCTCGTGCTCGCTCACGGCAGCGATCACCGCCGGGGAGGGCAGATAGGGGCTTTCGTTGGTGTTCAGTTTGATGTACTGCTGATCCTGCGGCTGCTCACCCGGGGTGTAGGGGGTGACAGCGGCCAGCGTGGGAGAAAGGAATTTACTCATGGTTCAAATCCTCACTTTTCATACCGGATGGTCACGCTGCGGGCGTGGGCGTGCAGGCCCTCGCGCTCGGCAAAATCGGCGATGCGGGGGGCTACTTCGCCCAGCGCTTCCCGGGTGTAGTAGAGGAAGCTGGACTTTTTTACAAAGTCGTCTACGCCCAAGGGGCTTGAGAAGCGGGCGGTGCCGCTGGTGGGCAGGGTGTGGTTGGGGCCTGCAAAGTAATCGCCCAGCGCTTCCGGCACGTTGCGGCCAAGGAAGATGCTGCCTGCGTTTTTGATCTCGTTCAGCACGCCGAAGGGGTCCTCCACGCACACTTCCAGATGTTCCGGTGCAATGATGTTGCAGGCTTCAATGGCCTTGTGCAGGTCGGTGCAGAGGATGATCTTGCCGTTGTCGTCCACGCTGGCGCGGGCGATGGCGGCACGGGGCAGCTGAGGGATCTGCACCTCCAGCTCCGCCTGCACGGCCTTGGCCAGCTCCGGGCTGTCGGTGACGAGGACCGGGCTTGCCAGTTTGTCGTGCTCGGCCTGACTCAGCAGGTCTGCTGCCACCCATGCGGGGTTGCAGCCGCCGTCGGCCAGCACCAGAATTTCGCTGGGGCCTGCGATCATATCGATGCCCACCTTGCCGAATACCTTGCGCTTGGCGGTGGCAACGTAGATGTTGCCGGGGCCAACGATCTTATCCACCGCAGGGATGCTCTGGGTGCCGTAGGCGAGAGCCGCCACAGCCTGTGCGCCGCCGGTCTTGAAGATCTTGGTCACGCCTGCGGTGGCAGCGGCGGCAAGGATGACCGGGTTCACCCTGCCGTCCTTTCCGGCGGGGGTGGTCATGACGATTTCGGACACGCCTGCCACCTTTGCCGGGATCACGTCCATGAGCACGGTGGAGGGATAGGCCGCCGTGCCGCCGGGCACATAGACACCGGCCTTTTCAATGGGGGTATATTTCTGGCCCAGCACGATGCCGGGCTTGTCGTTCACCACAAAATTCTTGTGCACCTGCTGGCGGTGGAAGCTCTCGATGTTGGCTGCGGCTTCGCGCAGGGTCTCGAGGAAGTAGGGGTCCATGCCCGCAAAGGCCTCGTCGATCTCCTCCTGCGTCACCTGCAGGGCATCGATCTTTGCGCCGTCAAATTTCAGCGCGTAATCCTTCAGGGCTTCGTCGCCTCGGGCGCGCACATCGGCAATGATGCCGTCCACCACATCCTCCACGTTCTTTTCCGCGCGGATATCGCGGTTCAGAATCTCTTCGGGCTTCAGCTCGTCAAAGTTATACAGCTTGATCATTTTGCTTCCTCCTTGTTCTGCAGTTCCGCCCGCAGCTTTTCCAGCATGGTGTCCATTTCGGCGTGCTTGAACTGGTAGCTGGCCTTGTTGGCAATGAATCGGGCCGAGATGGGCATGAACTCGGTGACCACCTTCAGGCCGTTCTCCCGCAGGGTGGTGCCGGTCTCCACGATATCCACGATGACGTCCGAAAGGCCCAGAATGGGGGCCAGCTCAATGGAGCCGTTCAGCTTGATGATATCGATGTCCCGCCCCATGGATGCGTAATAGCTCTTTGCGATGCTGACGAATTTGGTGGCCACCCGCACCGGGCGGCTGGGGTCGTCTTGGTAATCGGCCGGGGCGGCAACGCACATGCGGCATTTGCCAAGGCCGGTGTCCAGCAGCTCGTACACATCAGCAGAAGCCTCTGTGAGGATGTCCTTTCCCACGATGCCCACATCGGCAGCGCCGTGCTCCACATAGATGGCAACGTCGCTGGGCTTGACGAGGAAGTAGCGGATGCCGGCCTCCGGGTTTTCCACCACCAGCTTGCGGGTGGCGTTGTAGTCCTCCGGGCAGCCGTAGCCGATGCCCGCCAGCAGGTTATACACCTTATCGCCCAGACGGCCCTTGGGCAGAGCCACGTTCAGCATCACCCTGTCGGTGCTGTTCTTCTGCACCGGCGGCAGCGGGGCGCTCAGGCGGTCCAGCTCGTCCAGATAGACCGCAAAACCGATGGCACCGGCACCGGGGGTGAACTTCTGCATCAGCAGGTCGTAGCGGCCGCCCTTGAGCAGGGGACGGGGCAGGGCTTTCAGGTAGCCCTGAAACACAAGGCCGTTGTAGTATTCCATCTCACCGGCCAGCGTCATGTCCAGCCGGATCACGCCGCCCGCCTTTTCCAGCGGCACAGCCAGCGCTTCCAGCTCGGCCACCGCTGCGCGCATGGCATCGTTTTTGCACAGGGCTGCAGCCTTTTCCATCGTTTCGGAATAGGCACCGGAAAGATCCAGCACGCTGCACAGGGTATCGGCGGCATCGGCAAGACCGGCGGCTCCGGCTGCAGCCCGCAGCTCGTGGGCGTTTTTCTCCCGCAGCTTTTCCAGCAGCTTTGCGCGGGCGGCATCCGGCACGCCCAGCGCGTCGAACAGGCCGAACAGGTAGCCCATGTGGCTCACTTCCAGCACCCACTCGGCCCCCAGCGCATCCAGCGACCGCGCCGCCAGACACACCGCCTGCTGCACCTGTGCTTCGCCCACCGCGCCCAGCATCTCAAGGCCCATCTGGCTGATCTCTTTAAAGGTGTGGCTCTCGGCGGAAGGGCGGTAGACATTCTCGTGATAGTAGTAGCACAGGGTCTCTCCGGGGGCGGGCTGCGCCGTCTTGGCAATGGAGAGGGTCACGTCCGGCTTGAGGGCCAGCAGACGGCCATCCAGATCGGTAAAGGTGATGACCTGCTCGGACGACAAAAAGCTGCGGTTCTCCTGATACAGGCCGTACTCCTCAAACCGGCCCATATGATACTTGCGGCAGCCCGCCGCTTCGTACAAGGCGCGCAGCGCAAAGGAGGCGCGCTCCTTGGGCTGCAGGTTTGCAATGCTGAATTCCATTGTCGGTTCCCCCATTTCTTACTTGAGTTTATTTTACTTTATCTAGGTAAAGTTGTAAAGTAGGAAAGTGACGGTGTTTTCAACTCAATGATACGATTTTTCTGTGCGTTTGTACAGGGAAAAGAAGAGAAGGAGCCGTTGCATGGCGCAACAGCTCCTTTTCAGCACGCATATTTACCCAAGCAGGTCCAGCACACTGGCCTTCGGGCGGGCACCCACGGCCTGACGCACCAGCTTGCCCTGCTCAAACACCAGCAGGGTGGGGATGCTCATCACGCCGAACTGGCCTGCCAGCTCCGGCTGCTCGTCCACATTCACCTTGCCCACCTTCACATCGGTGCGCTCCTCGGCCACCTCGTCCACGACGGGACTGAGCATGCGGCAGGGGCCGCACCAGCTGGCCCAGAAGTCCAGCAGGACGGGCTTTGCGCTCTGCAGTACCTCCTGCTCAAAATTTTCCTTCGTGATCGTAACAACTGCCATATTTCTACCTCCTGAAAGGGTTCGTTCGTGGTTGTTCTTATGGCATCAGTATACCCAAAACGCCGGGGCTTTTCCGTAACCGGGTCACATTGGGGCGCAAAAAAGCCCGAAGCAGGAAGAAAGAATACTGCTCCGGGCAGGGAAACGCTTATTTCAGTGTTCTGTCAGCAGGGTATCAGACACCGGCCACGCAGTTCTTGCCGGCGATGTAGCCGTAGTAGACGCACAGGCTGTGGCTGATGCCGCGCATGCAGATGGGGTATTCCACTGCGTAGCGGCTGCCCTGCACATTGCCGCAGACATACAGGCCCTTGATGATGTCGCGCTTGGGGCTGGCGGGGTCCTCCTCGGTGAAGGTGTGGCAGTTCTCGTCGCTCTCCAGGCCGCCCACGCACACCAGCATGGAAGTGGTGCCCCACTGGCATGCATAGTACGGGGGATTCTCCAGCGCGAACATCCGGCTTGCGGGCTTGCCGAAGTCATCGTCGGAACCGGCCTTGGCCAGCTCGTTGTAGCGCTCGACGGAAGCCAGTGCATTATCCAGTGCATCGCCCTCAAAGCCGCACTGGGTCAGCAGGTCTTCCAGTGTATCGGCCTTGAACTGGTAAGCCTCGGCCTTTGCGCTGATCTTGGTGTACTGACGGTCGGTGTAGTTGGGGTTGGACTCATCCTCATCCTCGGGGATGATGTAGCACAGGCCGCCGTGGTTTGCGGGCATGTAGGGCACCTCTTCGCCCCACTTGGAGTCGTACAGCTGGAAGGAGGTGCACTCGGGCTGCAGCTCGATCTGGTTTTCCAGCTGCTGGCCGGGGATGCACTCGTTCATGAAACGGTCGCCGCGCTTGTTGATCTGCAGGAAGGGGGTCACGCCCATGCCGCTGCCCATGTGGTGGGTCATCGGTGCGTGGAAATCCTGCACCTTTGCGCCGATCCATGCGCCCATGCGCAGGCCGTCGCCGGTCTCCACGGTCTTGCCCTCCACGTCAACGCCCAGCATACCCATGGCACCCATGTTGGCGATCTTCTTCTCCACGATCTCGGGAGCAAAATGCTTCATGATCTTCTCGTCGCCGGAGTTGTCGCCGGTAGCCAGGATCACGCCCTTGGAAGCGTTGAGCTGGATGTACTTGTTGTCATTCTGTGCGTCGCGGATGATCACGCCGGTCACGCGGCCGTCGCTGTCCTTCAGCAGCTTGGTGCCGAAGCAGCCGAAGAAGGTCTGTGCACCGTTCTCAACGGCCTTGTTCAGGTTGGCTTCCACTATAAAGCCCTGCTGATCCTTGCGGGAAGAGCGGAACTCCATGCTGGAAGGGAAGGTGGGGAACTCTTCGTTGCGGTAATCGTAGTGCTCGGGCTGAGGCCATGCCAGCGGCACCAGAATGCCCTTGTCGAACTGCTCCTGCGTGACCACCTGACGGGTGGTGTCGCAGATGGTCAGCTCAGGATAAGCCTCGATGAACCAATCCATGACCTCGTGTGCATGGCTGGCCCACTTTTTCAGGATGGAGCGCTTGTTGCGGTAGGTGCACTCGCGCATCAGGCGGTTGACCACCACATCCTCGTCCACGATGTTCTCGCGGCCCCAGCGCTTGTTCAGGCTGCCGTTCAGCAGGGCATACTCGCCGCTGCGGCAGTTGAAGGAAGAGCTCTTTTCCACGATGGCAACTTTTGCGCCCTCCTCGGCAGCCGCACGGGCAGCGCAGACGCCGGACAGACCGGCGCCGATGATGACCACATCAAAGTCCTGGGTCTCACTGGCCTGCACGTCCGGCTCTTCGCCCAGCCAGTCATCGCCGGTATCCCCGGCGGTATCTGCAGCAGGCTCTTCGGAAGCAACGCCCATAGCCTGCTCGATGCAGCTGGCGGCAGCCTTCTTGACCGCGTTGGTGGTGACGGTGGCGCCGGAAACATTGTCGATCTCAGCGTTCTGTGCCGCCATGATGGCATCCTGCAGGGTGGGAGCAGCCACGCCGCCGATGCTCTCGGTCTCGTTGGAAGCATCGATGACCACATCGGTGATAGCGGTCTCGCTGAAGGTCATGGTCACCTTCACCTCACCGATGCCGGTAGCCGTGCCGGTGTATGTGCCGGGGGTGTAGACGGCATCGCCGGAAGCGGATGCCGCAGTGCCGGAGGAACTTGCGGAGTTGCAGGCAGCCAGAGCGCCGGCGGTGACACCGCTCATTGCGGCGGCAGCGGCAACTTTCAGAAAGCCTTTGCGGGAGATCTTTTCCATCTTGTTTGCTCCTTTTTCTTTCTTCTCTTCTTCTCGTTTCTGCGGGATTTTTATCCCGCTCCGACACTTAGTATAAAATATAACGAAGTAAAATGGAAACAAAAAATTTTTGCCACAGTGATAAAAGCTCTTTATCAGTCTCCATTGATGTGCTATACTGAAAGCAATCTTATTCTGCCCGCCGGGAAAGGAGAGGTTTCGCCCATGAACGACCGCCAGCTGCTGTGTTTTCTCACCCTGAGCCGGACGCTGAATTTTACCGCCGCCGCCCGGGAGCTGTACTGCACCCAGCCCGCCCTCAGCTACCAGATCCGCAGTCTGGAAAAGGAGCTGGATCTGGCCCTGTTTGAGCGCAGCACCACCCGCGTGGCGCTGACCGAAGCAGGCCGGGCCTTTGTGCCGCAGGCGGAGGGGATCTATCGCAGCATCCTGAACGCCCGCACCGCGCTGAAGGGCTTTGCCCGGCGGCGCACGCTGACCCTGCGCCTGCCGCCGGTGCTGCTGCAGCGTGACCCCATTTATCCCATCCTGATGGCACGGCTGCACGCCGCACTGCCGGGATATGAGTTTGCGGTGGACACTCGGCCCGTGTCACGCAACCCCCACGAAATGCTCTGCAGCGAGGCAGACGCAGCCCTCTATCTGCCCTTTGGGCCGCTGCAGCCGGAGATCGAGCGCCTCCCCATCCTGCACAACACCTTTTACCTGATCGTATCGCCGGAGCACCCGCTCACAGGGCGCAGCACTCTGGCGCTGGCCGATCTTGCCGGGCAGCAGCTGTTTTATGAGCCGCTGTATCAGGAAATGGTGGATCTTGCCGTTGTTCAGCCCGGCCTGCCGTTTTCCGCACCAAGCTGGCACATGGTGGAAAACTACGAGTGTGTTTACAACGATCTGCTTGCCGGGCGCGGCATGTTTTTGTGCCCGATGAAATACCCGGCCTTTCCGGCGGCATGGTACCTGCCGCTGCAGCTGCCGTTGCCGGACACCTGTCTGCTGACCCTGCGGGACGACCCGCGTCCCGAGATCCAACGGCTGCGGGAGGTATTCACCGCTGTATACGCCAGCCGCGCAAAGCTGCTGGGAGAGGCGTAAAAAGCAGCGCCGGAACGGCAAAATCGTTCCGGCGCTGCTTGTTTCAGAAGAGATCAGGCTTCTTCCGGCACATCATCAAAACCGATGAACCAGAGGATCGCAAAGGTGGCCACAAAGGCGATCGCGGCAGAGATCAGTGCGTTGATCACGTTCATGGGATTTTCACCGACATACAGGCCGATGGCTGCCAGACCGGCACCACCGCCGCCAAAACGGCGCACACCGGTCAAACCGGCATACAGGCCGCCCAGACCACCGCCGATGGTGGTGGCGATGAGAGGCTTACGCAGACGGACGTTGACGCCGAACAGAGCAGGCTCCGTCACGCCCAGCAGAGCGGTCACACCGCCGGAAACGGCCAGCTGACGGAAGTTCTTGTTTTTGGTCTTGATGGCAACGCAGAGGGCTGCGGCACCCTGTGCAATGTTGGAAGGCAGATTACCGGGGCCGATGACCGTCTCATAGCCCAGCATAGACAGAGAGTTGACATAAGCGGGCAGCAGGCTGTAGTGCATACCGGTCATGACCAGGAACGGCATAAAGGCACCGATGACGGTGGGCAGTGCCCAGGGGCAGACCTTTTCAATGGCCAGCAGGACGTTGACCAGACCATCGCCGATGATGCTGCCCAGAGGGCCAAGCACGCACAGGGAGATGGGAGCCATGATGAGGATGGTGAGCACCGGCCGCAGGATGAACTTGACCACAGAGGGCACGACCTTATTGACAAATCGTTCCACGTATGGCAGTACCAGCGTGATAAGGAAGATGGGGATGACTGAGGAAGAATAGGTTACCATCTTCACCGGCAGACCCAGCACATGGACCACATCGGCATCGGCTTTCAGGGCGATGAAGTTCGGGTGCAGCAGGATGGCCCCCAGCAGCATGGCCATCTGCGGGTTGCAGCCGAACTTTTTGGCCGCGGAGTTGGCCAGGAAGATCGGCAGGAAGTAATAGGAAGAGTCTGCGATGAAGTTGAGGAAATAGTACAGATTTCCGCTCTTGTCGATCCAGCCGAAGAGGGTCAGCACAGACAGCAGAGCCTTGATCATACCGGCACCGGCGATCAACGGCATCAGCGGGGTGAACACACCGGCCAGCGTGTCCAGAATGATGCTGACCCTGCTCTTCTTTTCCTCGGCCGGGGCGGCAGGCTGTTTGACTTCCTTACCGCCGAAGTCGCCCAGTTTCATCAGTTCATCGTACACGGCAGCCACTTCGTTGCCGATGATGACCTGATACTGGCCGCCTTTGTTCACGACACCCATCACGCCGGGTACGGCTTTGACCTTGGCCTCGTCCACGCCGTCCATTGACTTGAGGTTGAACCGCAGGCGGGTGACACAGTGGGTCAGAAATGTAACATTTTCTGCGCCGCCGACCTGTTCCAGCACCTGCTGGGCAGTTTTCTTTGCATCCATTTGTTTTGCCTCCTTCAATATCCTAAAAAATGCATTGCTTACAGGGCGGTGTCTGCGCCGTTGCTTGCAATGACTTTTTTGTACCATGCAAACGACTTTTTCTTTTTGCGGGCCAACGTGCCGCTGCCGTCATCCTTCTTGTCTACGTAAATGAAGCCGTACCGTTTGCGCATCTCGCCGGTGCCCACCGAAATAATGTCGATGGGACCCCAGCAGGTGTAGCCGATCACCGGAACGTCATCCAGCTCAATGGCCTGCCGCAGCGCATCAATGTGACTGCCCAGAAAACGGATGCGGTAATCGTCCTGAATGCTGCCATCCGGTTCTACGGTGTCGATGGCACCCAGACCATTTTCCACAACGAACAGCGGCAGTTCATACCGGTCATACAGCTCATTCAGTGCGATGCGCAGGCCGTCCGGATCGATGGGCCAATCCCAGTCGGTACGCTGGAGATACGGATTGCTGCGTTCTACACAGCAATCCGTATCTTCCGTTGCACGGGCAACTGAAGAAAAATAATAGCTGAATGCGATGTAATCCACAGTTCCTGCGGCCAGCAGCTCGGCATCGCCCGGCTGCATCTCTACCGAAGTGCCCATGCGCCGCAGCTGTGCCGTGCACAGGCTGGTGTAGTGTCCGCGGCACATCACATCGGTGTAATAATAGTTCGGCATCATCTGGAATCTCTGTGCCAGCACATCCTTGGGTGCGCAGGTGCGCGGGTAGGTGGTGGGATACTGGATCATGCAGCCGATTTTATTTTCCGGGTCGACCGCATGCCCGATCTGCACGGCCTTTGCACTGGCAAGGAACATGTTGTGGCTGACCAGCGCTTTGACAGCGTTGTGCTCCTCGCCTTCGGCAAAGAGCACGCCTGCCTGATGGTATGGCTCACTCTGGTTCATGGTCTCGTTGATCTCATTGAAGGTCATCCAGTACCGGACCTTTCCTTTGTAACGCCGGAACACCGTTTCACAGTACCGGGCAAAGAAATCGATCAGGGCTCGGTTACGCCAGGAACCATAGTGCTGCACCAGATACAGCGGCGTTTCGTAATGCGAAAGCGTGACCACCGGTTCGATCCCGTAGCGGTGCAGCTCGTCGAACACACGGTCATAGAAAGCAAGCCCGGCCTCGTTCGGCTGCAATTCATCGCCCTGCGGAAAGATGCGCGGCCAGTTGATGGACATTCGGAAGCACTTGAAGCCCATCTCGGCAAACAACGCGATGTCCTCTTTGTAATGGTGGTAAAAATCCACGGCTTCATGGCTAGGGTAGTAGTTGCCCTCCATGACCTGTGTATGAATCTCGCGCGGGACGCCGTGGCGTGCACCTTTTTCCACGTCGGCAATGCTCAGGCCCTTGCCATCCGTCTGGTAGGCACCTTCGTACTGGTTGGCGGCGGTCGCACCGCCCCACAGGAACTTTTTTGGCATCTCCATAAGCTTGAAAACCTCCTTGCAGGTATAGAATACTTGCAGGGAGGTTTTTGTGCAATATTTTTTAAACTTATTGGTACAGTGTTAATTTTTCCGTTTCTTTTTGCATGATCAAAAACGGAACAGTGTTTCATTCCGCATTTTCTTTGTGCAGATTCAACAAAATAGGATTGGTGGAGGTGCGGTGCTGTTCCAGCTCTCGGGCGCGTTCCAGCTTGTAGGTATAATTCTTCTGGTAATTCTGCCGGAAGTACTCGGAATACAAGATGTCCAGTAGAAGGGTCATGGACAGATGGGAAGCATAGTCCCCAAGATTCTGATAGATGCTTTCTTTGGTGGAAAGGGTCAGCTTGCAATCCGCATAACAGGTCAGGCTGTTTTCGCCAAAGCTGGTCAGCGCAAGGATGGGTGTTCCGGAGCGTTTGCACTGCCGGGCAATCTCCAGCATCTGCGCCGTTTCGCCGGAATAGGAAATGATCATAGCAAGGTCCCTCTCGGACAGACAGCAGGCCTGATACCGCTGGTAGTTCAGATTGTTGAAAATGACCACCCGCTTGCCGATCTTGAGCATCTTTTCTCGGAAGGATTCGGCCTGATTGATGGCCGTCCCGGCGGAAAAAATGTGGATTTCCTCGTGATATTTGAGCAGGAGCACCGCTTTGTGCAGGTCTTCGTACCGGAGAAGCTGCATAGTGTCCTTGACGGCTTCTTCGTACAGCTCGCCGATGTTCTGCGCCACCCGCATGGGGCTGTCGTTTTCAGCAAAGGGAAAATTGAAATCCACCTTGCCCTGTTGCTGGTCGAGATATTCCAGTTCACGCACAAAATTTTGCTTGAAGTCATCAAAGCCGGTAAAACCCAGCTTTTTGCAAAGGCGCAGGACGGTCGGCGGAGAGGTGTAGGTCACTTCTGCCAGACTGCGGGTGGAATATTTGGCAATTTCCATCCCATGCGCCAAAATATAGGCGGCCAGCGTTTTTTCCCCTTCCGAAAGTTTTTCCTGAAACGCAAGTTTGTCCACGATCAGCATTGCGATTCTCCCTTCCGCTTTTTCTGTAAGCATATCATATCCTGCAGTATTTGGCAAAAAAATTTGCGGCATGCAAAAACGCCGCCGCGTCAGCAAATGACGCGGCGGCGCAGATACAGTGGGAGAAGCGCTTATTTGCCCAGCATTTCGTGGGCAGTCTTGCAGATGGTAGCGGCATCCAGACCGTAGAACTTCAGCAGATCCCATGCAGGGCCGGAGCAGCCGAACACGTCCTGCACGCCCACGCGGCGCACAGGGGTGGGCAGCTTTTCGCTCAGCACGGCGCAGACGGCCTCGCCCAGACCTCCGATGACATTGTGCTCCTCGGCGGTGATGACCTTGCCGCACTCCTTTGCAGCCTTGAGGACGATCTCCTCGTCCAGAGGCTTGATGGTGTGGATGTTGATGACCCGGGCATGGATGCCCTCAGCGGCCAGCTGCTCCGCAGCAATGCGGGCTTCGTTGACCATCAGGCCGGTGGCGATGATGGCAATGTCGCTGCCCTCAGTGATCTGCTCACCCTTGCCGATCTCAAAGTGATAGTTCTCGGCATCGTGGAACACAGGCACAGCCAAACGGCCAAAGCGCAGATAGACGGGGCCTTCCATTGCGTAGGCAGCACGCACAGCGGCGCGGGCCTCCACATCGTCGGCGGGGCAGATCACGGTCATGCCGGGGATGCTGCGCATGAGGGCAAAGTCCTCGCAGCACTGATGGGAAGCGCCGTCCTCGCCCACCGAGATGCCGCCGTGGGTGGCACCGATCTTCACGTTCAGGTGGGGATAGCCAATGGAGTTGCGCACCTGCTCAAAGGCACGGCCGGCGGCGAACATGGCAAAGCTGGAAACAAAGGGCACGTAGCCCATGGTGGACAGGCCCGCAGCCACGCCCATCATGTTGCCCTCGGCAATGCCGCAGTCAAAATGACGATCCGGGTAAGCCTTGCGGAACATACCGGTCTTGGTAGCAGCGGCAAGGTCTGCGTCCAGCACCACCAGATCCTCGTGGCCTTCGGCGGCCAGCTCCTTCAGGGTGTTGCCGTAGCTTTCACGGGTAGCGATCTTCTTCACATCTGCCATCTTAGTTTTCCTCCTGCTCCAGCGCGGCGTATGCGGCGTTCAGTTCCTCAATTGCGATCTTGTACTCGTCATCGTTGGGGCCCTTGCCGTGCCAGTCCACAGAGTTGGTCATATAGGAAACGCCCTTGCCCTTTGTGGTGTCCATGATGATGCAGGTGGGCTTTACAGTCTCTGCATGGAACGCCTGCATGGCGGCTTCGATCTGGTCGTAGTCGTGGCCGTCGATGGTGACAACATTGAAGTTGAAGGCCTTCAGCTTCTCTTCCAGCGGGGCGCTGTTCATCACGGTCTCGGTGGTGCCGTCGATCTGCAGGTGGTTGCGGTCCAGCACAACGCACAGGTTGGAAAGGCCGTAGTGTGCGGCAAACATGAAGGCTTCCCAGCACTCGCCCTCTTCCACCTCGCCGTCGCCCAGGATGGTATAGACGTTGATGGGCTTGCCGGCGTGCTTGGCACCCAGTGCCATGCCGCAGGCGGCAGAGATGCCCTGACCCAGACTGCCGGTGGACATATCCACGCCCGGGGTCTCGTTCATGTTGGGGTGGCCCTGCAGATAGCTGCCGATCTTACGCAGGGTCTTAAGGTCTTCCACCGGGAAATAGCCGCGCTCTGCCAGCGCTGCATACAGTGCCGGTGCAGCATGGCCCTTGGACAGCACCAGACGGTCGCGGTCGGCCATCTTGGGGTCCTTCGGGTCAATGTTCATTTCCACGAAATAGAGGTAGCTCAGCAGCTCGGCGATATCCAGACTGCCGCCCGGATGGCCGCACTTTGCGCTGTGCGTGCCCTCGATCACGCCCATGCGGATGTGGCAGGCGTGCTTGGCCAGAGTAAGTTTTTCTGCATTTGTCATGATGGTCCTCCCGTATGAACCTCAGATTTGCACATGTTCAAAAAAGCCTTTCGTCAGCGCCGGTGCAGTCCTGCTGCCCGCAGCGCGCTCTTTTTCAAGTTTATATTAGCTATTCTATGCAAAAAGGTCAAGCTTCTTCATGCAAAATGTACACACGCGGGGAAATATGCATGGAAATTTGCCGCTTTTTGGTCAAATTGCAGGCTTTTTGCCGTATCTTGACAAAGCCAGAGGCATCTGCTATATTTTTCACAGATTCCGGTACGAAGCCGGGTGTGCGGACAGAAGCCCGTGTTCTCCATCCTGATGGAGCATTTTATCCACCGCTGCGCTTACGCAACGGTGCAGCGCAAAGCCCACAGGGGGCCTTTGCGTTCTGCCATCTTATTTTTGTTGCTATAGACGCCACGAAGGGGTCTGCCTTTGGCTTGCAAGCCGGGCAGGCCCCTTTTTTATCTGGCAAAAGGAGGAAGCTTTTTATGAAAACGAACCCCCATTCCACCACCCGCAGCCTCGTGCTGGCTGCACTGTTCCTTGCACTGGCCTTTGTGCTGCCCATGATTACCGGCCATGTGCCGCAGGTGGGCAACATGCTGTGCCCGATGCACTTTCCCATTCTGCTGTGCGGCTTTGTGCTGGGCGGCCCATGGGGCCTTGCCGTGGGCTTCATTGCTCCGCTGGTGCGGTCGGTGCTGTTCGGCATGCCGCCGATGTTCCCCATCGCCATTGCCATGGCCTTTGAGCTGGCCGCCTACGGCCTTGTGTCCGGCGTGCTCTGGCACAAGGTGAAGCACACCGTGCCCATGATGTACGCTTCTCTCGTCACCGCCATGGTGGCGGGCCGTTTGGTCTGGGGTGCAGTACGCTTTGTGCTGGCCGGCCTGACCGGTTCCAGCTTCCCGTTCAGCGCGTTTTTATCCGGTGCGCTGCTCACCGCCGTGCCGGGCATCGTGGCTCAGCTGGTGCTCATCCCGCTGATTCTGATTGCTCTGCAGAAGGCAAAGGTCATGGATTGACTTACTATTTAGGCTGCCCTCCGCTTTGCTCTGCAACGGCAACGACCGCTGCCTGCGGCAGAAACAAGGAGGAGCCGTTGGGGCTGCGGCCTGCTGGGTGCGAGTGCCGCCTAAGGCACGAAGCAGACACAGGGAGCCGCAACCCGAATATCTTCAGCGGAAATTTTATTTTTATTATTACAGAAGAGCAGCGGCTGCGGCCGCTGCTCTTCTGTTTTTTCACGGGAGGGGGCGTAATGAAAACGCCCTGCTGCCCGTTACATCTTTTCCCGTAAAAAGCGAAGGGGCTGTTGCCAAGAACTCCCTCAGTCACGGCTTCGCCGCGCCAGCTCCCTCACGGAGGGAGCCTGACATGACGGTAAGCTGTGAAGCCTCCCTCATTGAGGAAGGTGGCATCGCGTAAGCGATGTCGGAAGGAGTTTGACAACAGCCCTTTTCTATATTTTTAAATTTTTCAGTTCTTCTTACCAGTTAAAAACTCCGGCAGGGGCTTGCCCTGCTTGCGCCACTGATGGTACTCTGCCGTAGCAGCGAACTCCACGTCACCGGCAGAGTTCAGGGCAGTCTCCACAGAGTCCTGCACCACGCCGATGATGAAGCCGACACCCACCATCTGCATGGCGACATCGTTGGAGATGCCGAACAGGGAGCAGGCCATGGGGATCAGCAGCAGGGAACCGCCGGCCACGCCGGAAGCGCCGCAGGCACCCAGAGCGCTCATAGCGCTCAGTACGATGGCTGCAGGCAGAGACACCTGAATGCCCAAGGTGTTAGCAGCGGCCAGCGTCATGATGGTGATGGTGATGGCGGCACCGTCCATGTTGATGGTGGCGCCCAGCGGGATGGAGACGGAGTACATATCCTTGTCCAGACCCAGCTTTTCGCACAGGGCCATGTTCACGGGGATGTTGGCGGCGGAGCTGCGGGTGAAGAAGGCGGTCAGGCCGGACTCACGCAGGCAGCGGAACACCAGCGGATAGGGGTTGCAGCCCAGATAGATAAACATGATGAAGGGGGAGACGATGAGGGCCATGAACAGCATGGTGCCCACCAGCAGGGCCAGCAGCTTGCCGTACTGGGTAAAGATGGCAAGGCCGTTGCCGGAAACATTGGTGTAGACCAGACCCATGATGCCGAAGGGTGCCAGATTGATGATCCAGCGCACGATCTGAGAGACCGCATCGGCGGTGTTTGCCATAAAGGTCTTGGTGGTGTCAGAGCCGATCTTCTTCATGGCCACGCCGAACATGCAGGCCCAGAACAGGATGCCGATGTAGTTGCCGCTCATGATGGCACTGACGGGGTTTGCCACAAAGTTGGTGAGCAGAGTGCCCATCACTTCGCCCAGACCCTGCGGCACCACGTCCGACTGGGCAGCGTCTGCCAGCACGACCGTGACCGGGAACATAAAGCTGGTCGCCACTGCGATGGCCGCAGCCAGAAAGGTGGTGAGCATGTACAGCCAGATGACCGTGCCGAAGCGGCGGTCCAGCTTGGAAGAGCCCTGTGCCAGAGCACTTGCCACGATCACGAACACCAGCACCGGGGCGATGCCCTTCAGTGCGCCAACGAACAGGTTGCCCAGTTCACCCACCCAGCCTGCACCGGGGGCCACCAGAGCCAGCACCGCACCGATGAACAGGCCGATCAGAATGCGAACGATCAGACTGATGCCGTTGTAGCGGGCAACTGCCTTATTCAACGTTTTCATATAGACACTCCTCTTTCCTATTGTACGCCAATGGCGTACAGCTTCCTGTCTCTTACACAAGGACGGGTGTTATTATAGCACATACGGCAGAGAAATGAAAGCGTTTTCAGACATTTTTCGTTCACAAATTTGCATTCAGGTCGGTGCCCATGGGGGTTTCCGTTGATCTGTATTTGTAGCAAGGACAGATTTAACCGTTCGCGGCTTTGTTCTCTCCGTCACCGTCGAGCGGCGCAGGGCGGAGCGAGCGGGGCAAACAAAAAAAGCCTGCATGCGCAGTCCTGCATGGCAGGCTCTGCATCCGCAGACCGGGGCTCTTTGGGGGTGTATTCTGTTTCAACCCAGCGGCTGGGTGGGGGCAAGCTTCTGGTAGGCAAAGCGGGGCGAGCCGTCTGCCACATGGATGACACCGCAGCGGGTAAAGCCGTTCTTTTCCAGCAGATGCTGCATGATCTTGTTGTCGGCGTGGGTATCGGCACGCAGGCTCTGGCAGTGCTCCATGCTCCAGTCCAGCACGGCCTTGCCCACGCCCTTGTGCTTTCCGGCCGATGCCAGACGGTGCACCGTGCCATAGGGCAGGGCATCGTCCAGCCACTGGCCGTCCTCAATGGCGGCGTAGGTGGGGTCTGCCCCCAGAATAAAGGCAAACACGGCCTCGATCTGGCCGTTGACCACATAGAGGAACAACCGGTTCGAGTCGATATCCTCCTCCAGCAATTCCTGCGGCGGGAAATTATCCCCCCACTGGGTCGGGTTGTCCGATGCCTTCATGACTGCACGTGCATGGGCGTAGATCTTCAGGATCTGGGGCAGATCCCCTCTCACTGCTCCACGAAACATTCATTCCACCTCGTCTTTTCTGCGCTGCGCTCGGTCCGGCACAGCACTTTGAGAATTGTTCTTATTGTACTACAAATTACCATAAAAATCCAGTTCCCGCACCAAAGTACCTTAAAATGCTCCAAAACGGCAAAAAGCAGGGGCTGCTGCACTTTCGGCTAAAACGATGTGCAGCAGTCCCTGCTTTTAGAGCAAGTACCTTATGCGCTGGCGCGGCCATGGCCGGTGCGCACCAGCCGGTATTCCCGCGGGCTGAGACCATACCGCTCGTGGAACAGGCGGTAGAAATAGCTGGTGTTCTCGTAGCCCACCAGAGAAATGATCTGCTGGATGTTCATGTCGCTGCGGCGCAGCAGGCGGGCAGCGGTCTCCATACGGTGCTTTTGCAGCAATTCCTTATAGGTGCGTCCGGTCTGGGCACGCACGCACTCGCTGACATATGCCAGCGAAACGCCGTACTCCCGTGCCACGTTGGAAAGGCTTGCTTCGCGGTAATTCTGGGTGATCTCTTTGAGTGCCGCCTGCACCAGTGCTTCGCGGCTGACCGTTCCGGCCCTGACTTCCGGCAGGATAAGATTCGTCTGTGTCATCTGCGTTTCCTCCGTAAAGGGTGCGGCGGGCGGGGACTGGGGGATGTCGGACGCCCGCCGCACAGGGAATGGCGGCTCCTGCCGCCCTACACCTCAGATACGAACCGACGCACCGGAATATTGCAGAAAGCTAAAAAATTTTTAGTCAATTTTCGTTGTAGGAGTCCGACCCCTCTCAGTCACGCCTGACGGCGTGCCAGCTCCCCCGAAGGGGGAGCTTTATCGGCACGAACCGGTAGATGCTTAAAAGCTCCCCCCTTCGGGGGAGCTGGCGAACGCAGTGAGCCTGAGAGGGTTTTCGTCTTACAGAAAAAGACCGCTTCCGCACCGGGCAGAAACGGCCTTTTTCAGGAGAAATAAAGAAAACACGAACCCTCAAAAATGAGGAAGGGAAATGCTCAGAACATGCTCTCGTCCTTATAGCGGCCGGTGCGCACGAACTGCACCCACTCGGCCACATTCACGGCGTGGTCGCCGATGCGCTCCAGATACTTAATGACCATCAGCAGGTCCAGCGCTGCATCCACCTTGCCGGGATCTTCGGCGATCTCCTGCGCCAGCTGATGCTTGATGGCGTTGAAGTCGTAATCCACCTCGTCGTCTGCGGCGATCACCCTGCGGGCGGCATTTTCGTCCTCTGCCGTCAGGGCATCGAGGGCATCCAGGATCATCTGGTGGGCCTTTTTTCCCATGGCAATGGCCTGACTTACCGCCGGGTCGCCCTCTTTGCGGACGGTGACAAGGTGGGGGATGATCTCGGCGATGTCGGCGGCATGGTCGCCGATGCGCTCAATATCCGTGACCACCTTCATGGCAGTGGAGATGCGGCGCAGATCGCCTGCCACCGGCTGCTGACGCAGCAGCAACGTCATGCAGCGGTGCTCGATATCCCGCTCCATATTGTTGATGCGGGCATCCTCCTTCACGATGGCCGCAGCCGCATCGGCATCAGCAACGCAGAGCGCTTCCAGAGCGTTCTCCACGGCATCGGCAGAGTTGCGGCCCATTTCGGTCAGCGAATTTTTCAGCGATTCCAGATCGGTGTCGTACTGTTTACGGATACTCATAGCTGTTTCCTCCTTTAACCGAACCGACCGGAAATGTAGTCCTCGGTGCGTTTATCCTGCGGTGCGCTGAAGATCTGCGCCGTGGGGCCCACTTCCACCAGCTCGCCCAGCAGGAAGAAGGCGGTGCGGTCGCTGATACGGGCCGCCTGCTGCATGTTGTGGGTAACGATGACCACCGTGTAGTTCTTCTTCAGCTCACTCATCAGCTCCTCCACCTTCATGGTGGAGCCGGGGTCCAATGCGCTGGTGGGCTCGTCCATCAGCAGCACTTCGGGCTTCACCGCCAGTGCGCGTGCGATGCACAGACGCTGCTGCTGGCCGCCGGAAAGGCCCAGCGCGCTCTTTTTCAGGCGGTCCTTCACCTCGTCCCACAGGGCCGCGCCCCGCAGGCTGCTTTCCACCAGCTCGTCCAGCTCAGCCTTATCGCGCACACCGTGCAGCTTGGGGCCGTAGGTGATATTGTCGTAAATGCTCATGGGGAAGGGATTGGCCTTCTGGAACACCATGCCCACCCGGCGGCGCAGGTCTGTAAGCTGCATTTCCCGGGCAAAGATGTCCTCGCCCTTCAGCCGCACATCACCCTCGATGCGCACATTCGGCACAAGGTCGTTCATGCGGTTGAGGGTTTTCAGAAAGGTGGACTTGCCGCAGCCGGAAGGGCCGATGAGCGCGGTGATCTCCCGCTCGCCCACGTCCAGCGAAATGCCTTTCAGCGCCTTGAAGTCGCCGTACCAGAGGTTCAGGTCTTTTGCCGATATCACCGGCACATTCGTGTTTTCCATAGAATACCTCATTGTTGAATTTCAACAGGAAGTTTACCGTTTCGACCCTTCCCGTGAAAAGGTAGATTTGAAAAATCCGCAGATTTTTCAAATCTACGAAATTAAAAATAATTTTCCGCTATTCATGGCCAGAGCGAATGCGGAGGCCATTTTGAACAGTAAAATCAAATTTTACTGTTTCTGTTTCAGCTTAGTCTTTGCCAGCCGCGCCGCAAGGTTGATGGCCAGTACCAGCACCAGCAGCACCGCACCGATGCCCCATGCGGAAGCAAAATCGCCGTCCTCAAAGGCACGCAGGTACAGCAGCACCGACAGGGTGGCACCGTTGGAGGTGTAGGCTTTGGCCACGCCCTTGGCAATGACCTCTGCGGCACCGGCGGTGAAAAGCAGGGCGGCACTTTCGCCCACGATGCGGCCCACAGCCAGAATGCAGCCGGTCACGATGCCGTCGATGCTGCAGGGCAGCACGATGGTGCGGATGATGTGCCACTTGCCTGCACCCAAGCCCATGGCGCCCTCCCGGTAGCCCTGCGGCACCGTCTTGAGGGATTCCTGCGTGGTTCGGATGATGGTGGGCAGGTTCATGACCACCAGCGTGAGTGAACCGGACAGCAGACAGGTCTGGAAGCCCAGCGCCTGACTGAACACCAGCATGCCCACCAGACCGTAGATGATGCTGGGGATGCCCGCCAGCGTTTCGTTGGTGAACTCGATGACCTCGATGAGCCGCCGGTTGGAGGCATACTCGGTCAGGTAGACCGCCGCGCCCACGCCCAGAGGCAGTACGATCAGTAATGTCAGCACAATGACATACAGTGTGTTGAGGATGGCAGGCAGGATGCCGTCGGTCTTTTTCAGCACACTGGCAGTGGTAGAAAGGAACTTCCAGCTGATGTGGGGGATGCCCCGCACCAGCACCATGCCGATGATACCGGCCACCAGAACCATCACCAGAACGGCACTGGCCCAGACTAGTGCGGTCATGACCCGGTTCCACATCTGACGGGAAGGCGAAAGGCCCTTATTCATCCCGGCTTCCTCCCTTCAGCACAACGTTCAGCACAACATTGATGATCATGATAAAGACGAACAGCACCAGCGCGATGCTGAACAGCGCCTGCCGCTGCAGACCGCCAGCATAGCTCATCTCCTTGGCGATGGCGGTGGTCAGGAAGGTGACGCTGCGGAAGGGACTGTCCGGCATGTTGGGGCTGTTGCCTGCCACCATCATCACCGCCATGGCCTCACCGATGGCGCGGCCGATGCCCAGCACAATGCCTGCGGCAATGCCGCTTTTGGCTGCCGGAATGCTGATCTTGAACCATGTTTCGGTGTCGGTGGCACCCAGTGCCAGACTGCCCTGTTCATACTCTGGCGGCACGGCATTCAGCGCCGTGACCGACACGGACACGATGCTGGGCAAGATCATGATGGAAAGCACCACGATGGCGCTCAGCAGGCAGGCACCGGAAGCCTTGCCGAAGGTCTTTGCCACGGCGGGCACCAGCACCTGCATGCCCAGCAGGCCGAACACCACGCTGGGGATGCCGGACAGCAGCTCGATGGCGGTGACCACCACGGTGCGCAGCTTTGGGTCGGCGGCCTTGGAGAGGAACACCGCCGTCAGCAGGCCGATGGGCACACCGATGATGGCAGCGCCCAGCGTGCCGTAGATGCTGGACAGGATGAACGGCAGGATGCCGAACAGCGGCTGGGCCGCCGTGGACGCCCACTTTGTGCCGAACAGGAATTGGAACAGGCCGATCTTGTGGATGGCCGGCACGCCGGAGATCACCATGTACACCGAGATGAGCACCACGCAGCCCACAGCCAGCATACCACACAGGAAGAAGATGAAGTTCATCACCGCTTCCAGCCATTCGGCGGGGGTGCGGGGCAGCCGCACCCGGCTCAGATAGGATTTTTTGTTCATAGCTGAAATCCTTTATAAAAGCCGCGTCGGCCCGCAGAAACGGCAGCCCGACGCGGCGGGGTATTTTGTGAACGGCCTCGCCCTCTAACCGTTACTCGTTCACCGGCACAGCGCCTGCGGTGCGGATGAGGTCGGCTGCGTCCTTGCTGGTGGCAAAGTCCACAAAGGCCTGTGCCTGCTCAGACAGGGTCACGCTCTTGTTGGTGACGAACACGAAGGGACGCTGAATCTTGTAGCTGCCGTCCTTCACGGTGTCCTCGCTGCACTCCACACTCTCCACAGTGACCATGGCGACGGTGTCGCCCACAGCGGACAGGGAAGCGTAGCCGACGGCCAGAGGATTGGCCTCCACAGCGCTGATGACAGCGCCGGTAGCGGTCAGCTCCTGTGCGTACTTGCAGCTGTCCTTCACGTCCACGATGCTCTCAAAGCCATCTCGGGTGCCAGAACCGGCCTCGCGGCCCACCAGAACGATCTCGCCGTCGTCGCCGCCCACATCCTTCCAGTTGGTGATCTCGCCGGTGAACATCTGCTTCAGCTGGTCCACGGTCAGGTCTGCCACCTTGCTGGCCTTGTTGACAACGATGGCGATGCCGTCCAGCGCCACGACAGTGCCGTCCACGTCGTTCTTTTCGTCGTCCTTCAGGGCGCGGGAGGACAGGCCGATGTCCAGCGTCTTATCGGTAGCACCGGTGATGCCTGCGCCGGAACCGGTGGGGTCGTAGCTGACGGTGACACCCGGCTCCACCTCGGCAAAGCCCTCGGTCAGGGCAGCGATGACGTTCTTCATAGAGGTAGAACCGCCGGTAGCCACATTGCCGGACAGGGTGCCTGCAGCGGTCTCAGCAGCGGCAGAAGAAGAGGTGGGCTCCGCAGCAGAGGATGCCACAGTGGAAGAGGCTGCGCCGCCGCAGGCGGTCAGAGCCATAGCCGCAGCAGCAGCGCCGCAGACAGTGATAAACGAACGACGAGTGATCTTTTTCATAACCCTTTTCCTCCAATAAATGCCGAAATGCAGTTCCGGCCGATGTTTTCTTGTTTCTATGTGTTTTCCTTGGGAACGGCCTTATTGTACCGCACCGCCGTGCGCGCTGCGACCATGTACGCGCAAAATGGAGGTAAAGCTTTTGCACAGGCTCCGGCGGCTGTGTCAAGCCTGCGTAAAGCCGGCATGAAAAGCCTGTACTCAAATTTTACAAACAGGATAAATATGCCGAAAATGCCATTTTCCGGCTGGGCAGAACGACAAAAAGCCCCGGGCACTCTTTCAAAGAATGCTCGGGGCAAAAGGGTCTGCGGGTCAAACCGTGGTAAGGGAAGGCAGGGTCTTGGTGGCTGCATAGCCGCCATTCTTCTTGACAAGGAACAGCGTCTCGCTGATGCCGTTGATGACGATCTTCAGCACCGCAGGCTGACCATTCCGGTAAGCTTCCTTGATTTCTGCATCGGGGAAGTTCAGTCTCAGATCTTTTTCCTCTGTGGCAAAGGGCTTGCCCAACAGCGTGTCGGAGACAAAGAAAGTCCCGGCGGGGGATACCTGCTTCAGCTTTGCTTCGCCCACGGAAGCTTGGAACATGTCGCCGTACTGTCCGCCCTGCCAGCTGCCGCCGCCGGCGTCATAGCGCAGTCTCACCTTGCCGGTGATGGCACCCTTGTCCGTGCCGGATTCCGTGCCCAGATCCACATCCAGACCAAAGACCTTCACGGTGAAGGGTCCGATCTGGACCTCGTCGTCTGCCAGCTGACCGCTGCCGCCGCAGCCGACCAGCACGCCGGACAAAGAGATCGCTGCAGCCGCAGCTGCTGCGCTCTTCATAAAGGTACGCCGGGTCATTTTTTCTGCCATAACATTGCCCTCCTCTAAAAGCGTTTTTCTGTGCTTTTAGCGTACCACTTTTTGGGAGTCTGTCAACAAAAATATGACAAAAAGGCGCTCTGTACACATAATTTGCACAGAGCGCCTTCTGCTCAGCAGTATTTTGTTCCGTCCGGGCAGTAGAACTGCACGTACTTCTGCCACTCGGTCTCGCTGATGGTGCGGCGGTAGCAGTCCACCAGGGCATCCACGGCCTGCCGGTCCGCAAAGGTACCGGCACCCGGGCAGTCCAGCACCAGAATGCGGAACCATGCATCAAACAGGTGCTCGGTGAAGCCGGTGTCCCGCGCGCCGCACCGGGAGTAAAAGCCCAGCCGCCGCACAGCCATAGCTTCGTCCTCTGCCTTATCCGGGCATTCGGCCTCAATGAGGATGGCCTGCGCACCGCGCTCGTGCTGCGGCAGGTCGGCCAGCAGCTGCGCGCCCAGCCCTGCAGAACGGTATTCCGGCAGTACGGCAAAGTAATCCAGCTGGCTCACCCTGCTGCCTGCCGGGCGCACCATGAGCAGGTACGCCGCCAATGTTTCGCCGTCGAACACGCCCCATGTGTGGGCGGTGCCGTCCGCTTCGCTGTTCAGGATCATGCTCAGGGGCTTTAGCTCCGTGGGCGGAAAGTCCCGCCGCATTTCGTCCAGATAGACCCGCGTCAGTTCTTTTTCGTTCAGTTTCCGCCAGCTGTACACTTTGCTCATGGTTTTTCCTCCCGTATCTACCTTTTGAACCAGTATAGCACACTCCGCGCGGGAACGCAAAAAGCCGCCGGGAGCGGCAGGTTCTGCCCTTCTCCCGGCGGCTTTTATGGGAATGCAGGAGCAACCAGTCTCCCGCACAAATTCCGTTCAGAATGCTGTGTGCGTTACAGCATCTTCTTCAGCTCGTCGTACACGAACTGAACCTTGGTGCCGATGATCACCTGGCAAGCGTTCTTGCTGGGGCGGATGACACCGGCAGCACCAGCGGCCTTGACAGCCTTCTCGTCCACCTTGGCGTTATCCTTGACCTCAAAGCGCAGACGGGTTGCGCAGTAACCAACTTCCTTCACGTTCTCCTTGCCGCCGACAGCAGCCAGAACAGCGGAAGCGACTTCGGTATAGTTGTTGTTTGCCAGAACGACCTTCTTCTCGGCCTCTTCGTCCTCGTCCTCACGGCCGGGGGTCTTCAGGTCGAACTTGGTGATGGCAAAGTAGAACACTGCGTAGAACACCACGAAGGCTGCGATGCCCAGAGGAATGATCATCCAGGTCTTGGCAGCTGCGGGCAGGGAAGCGGAGAACACCAGGTCGGTGGCACCTGCGGAGAAGCAGAAGCCGGCACGGAAACCGGAGTAGTAGGTGATGATGGTGAAGATGCCGTACAGAGCAGCGTACACAACGTACAGGGGGAAGCACAGGAACATGAAGCCGAACTCGAAGGGCTCGGTAACGCCGCAGACGAAGGCGCAGATTGCAGCGGACAGAACCAGGCCGATGGCAGCCTTCTTGTTCTTAGCGGTCTTGACCATAGCCAGAGCAGCACCGGCAACACCGAACATCATGCAGGGGAAGAAGCCGGACATATACATACCAAGGCTCCAGCCCACATCAGCAGAGGTCTCGCCAGCCCAGAAGTGGCTCAGGTCGCCCAGACCGATGGTGTCGAACCAGAACACGTTGTTCAGAGCGTGGTGCAGACCGGTGGGGATCAGCAGACGGTTCAGGAAGGCGTAGATGCCAGCGCCGATGCCGCTCATGCCAGCGATGCCGTTGCCGATTGCAACCAGAGCGTCGAAGATGACGGGCCAGACGAACAGCAGAACAACGGACACCAGAATGGAGATCAGACCGGTAGCGATTGCAACGAAGCGCTTGCCGGAGAAGAATGCCAGCCAGTCAGGCAGCTGGATATCCTTGAACTTGTTGTAGCAGGCAGCGCCCACAATAGCGGCCAGAATGCCGATGAAGGAGTTGCCGGCGACCTTCTGGAAGGCGATGTAGGTAGCAGTGCCTTCTTCCAGGTGACGGACCATGCCGACCACGCCGGGGTTCAGCAGCTGCTGCATCATCAGGAAGCTGACCAGACCGGCCAGACCTGCGGTGCCGTCGTTGTCAGCAAGGCCGACAGCGGCACCAATGGCAAACAGCCATGCCATGTTATCGATCAGAGCGCCGCCTGCCTTGACCAGCAGGAAGCCAACGGTGTAAGCTGCACCGGAGGTTGCAGCACCGGGAACGCCCATAACGCCCGGAGCAAGGGCATAACCAAGACCCATCAGGATGCCGCAGATCGGCAGGACCGCGACGGGAAGCATCAAAGCTTTGCCCAGTTTCTGGAGATACTTCATCATAAAGCACATTCCTCCTTAAGAAATGTTTGTGTTTACAGACGCCTCTGGTTGCAGGCCGTCCATAATTCCGTAATAGAATAGTAACATATTTCCGCAAAAAAAGAAAGTCCCTTTCGCCTTTTTTCTATCAAAATGCATCAAAAGTCCTCATTTGGCCGTTTTTCAGTCGATAATTTTTAGTTTTTCCGCACAAGGGTCGTCTTTGTGTTGAAAATTCTTTTCTTTTTACGTACATTTTGCCCAAAGGCTTGCATCCCACAGCCGAATCGGGTACTATACTATTATAAAGAACATGCGCCCTCTCAGGCCGCTTCGCGTCCAGCTCTCCCAAAGGGAGAGCCCTTGGCAAAACCGCAAACTTTGCATGGACTGCCAAAGCCTCCCACTTTGGGGGAGGTGGCATTGCGCAAGCAATGACGGAGAGGGCGAGGATGCAAAATAAAAGGAGACAGCATTATGGAATGGACTGATATCCGCCTGACCGTGGCCAAGGCCGACGCCGACAACGCCGAAGCCGTTGCCACCATGATCGCCGAGGGCGGCATCTATATCGAAGACTACAGCGACATCGAGCAGCAGGTGGCCGAGATCGCCCATGTGGATCTGATCGAGCAGGAGCTGCTGGACAAGCCCCGCGATACCGTTATCATCCATATGTATCTGGAGCCGGGCGCTTCCCCCGTGGAGACGCTGGCCCTCATTGCCGCCCGCATGGAAGCTGCAAACATCGCCTACACCGTGGAGACCGAGGGCGTGGAGCAGGAGGACTGGCAGAACGGCTGGCGCAAGTATTATCACCCCCTGGAAATCGGCAAACGGCTGGCCGTGGTGCCCTCGTGGCAGCAGTACGACACCGACCGGGTGAAGCTGATCCTTGACCCGGGCCTTGCCTTCGGCACCGGCGGCCACGAGACCACCAGCCTGTGCATGGAAGCGCTGGACGAGCGGGTGACCGGCGGCGAGCGGGTGCTGGACATCGGCACCGGCAGCGGCATCCTTGCCATTGCGGCGCTGAAGCTGGGCGCTGCTGTGGCCGAGGGCGTGGACATCGACCCTGTGGCCGTGCGCACCGCAGGCGAGAACGCCGCGTTGAACGGCGTGCAGGACAAGCTGACCGTGCTGGTGGGCGACCTTTCCGATAAGGCCAGCGGCAAATACGACATCATCACCGCCAACATCGTGGCCAACGCCATTCTCAGTCTGGCACCGGCTGTGCCCGGCCTGATGGCGGAGGGTGCCACCTTTATTGCCAGCGGCATCATCGACAGCCGCAAGGACGAAGTGATCGCCGGGCTGGAAAAGGCCGGTCTTGCCGTTGTGGAAGTGAAGGAGAAGCGCGGCTGGGAGTGCATCGTCTGCAAGAAGGCGTAACAACAAAACTCCTTCAGGCGCTTCGCGCCAGCTCCCTCAAGGAGGGAGCCTTTGAGAAAGCACCCGCTAAAAGCCTCCCTCTTTGAGGGAGGTGGCATCGCCGCAGGCGATGACGGAAGGAGTTTTCTACACAAGAAGGCGTAAGGAGAACCCTCTCAGGCGCTGACGCGCCAGCTCTCCCGAAGGGCGAGCGATAAGATGTAAAAGGATTGATAAAATGCCGCACCGTTATTTTACCACCGAGATCTCTGACGGCACCGCCACCCTGCGCGGGGCCGATGCCCACCATCTTGCCCGTGTGATGCGCGCAAGGCTGGGCGATACTGTCATTCTATGCGACGGCAATGCCGTGGAATACACCGCCACCATCACCGGCTTTGGGGACGAGTGCGTGGAGTTCCGGGTGGAGCCGGGCTATCCCAGCGCCGCCGAACCCAGCGTGGAGGTCACTCTGCTGGCCGGCTACCCCAAGCAGGACAAGCTGGAGCAGATCATCAAGCACGGCGTGGAGCTGGGCGCAGCCCACATCGTGCCCTTCTTCAGCCGGTATTGCGTGGCGGCCCCCAAAAAAGAGGAGCAGAAGAACGAGCGCTACAACCGCATTGCAGCGGAAGCCGCCAAGCAGTGCGGCCGGGGCATTCTGCCGGATGTGGCCCTGCCGCTGGCAAACTTCGGTGCCGTGTGCCGCACCTTTGCACAGTACGACCTTGTGCTGTTCTGCTACGAGTGCGGCGGCGCGCCCCTGCGCGACCTGCTGGCCGCAGCAAAGCCCGCCGATGGTGAAAAACTGAAAATTGCCATCGTGACCGGAGCCGAGGGCGGCTTTGCCGCCGAGGAAGCCGAGATGGCCGCAAAGGCCGGTGCCAGAACGGTGGGCCTTGGCCCCCGCATCCTGCGGTGCGAGACCGCCCCGCTGGCCGTGCTTGCTTCGGTAATGACCCTGACGGGGAATCTGGAATAACAAAAAAGCAGCTGCGTTGCAGCTGCTTTTTTGTTATTTTCAGGGTTTATGTCTCTGCTTCCAGCAGAGCTTTCTTCACATTCAAAAGGTTCTGCGGGCTCACCGAGAAGCTGCGCAGGCCCAGCTGCAAATACTGCACCGTGTTGGCCGGGTTGCCCACCGCAAGGCCGCAGATAGTCACCGGCACATTGCGCACCTTTGCGGCATCCATCACCATAGTGATGAGCTTTTTCATGGCCTTGCTGGCCGGGCGGTAGTAGTGCTCGGCGCTGGCAAGCTCACGGTCTGCCGCGTGGGTGTACTGGGTCAGGTCGTTGGTGCCGACCACAAGAAAATCGACCCCGTGCTCTACAAATTCCTCAGCGGTCAGGCAGGCAGCGGGTACGCTGAGCATCACGCCGAACTTTGTATCTTCGTTGAACGCCACGCCGCGCTCCCGCAGGTGCTCGCGGCAGCGCTCCACCACACGCATGGCTGCGTCCCAGTCCTCCACATTCGTCACCATGGGGAACATCACCCGCAGCGGGCCGCGGGCGGCGGCGCGCAGCAGCGCACAGAGCTGCGTCTCGAACTGGTGGGGCTGGCGCAGACTGTTGCGGATGCCCCGCAGGCCAAGCTTGGAAGACTGCAGGCCCTGATAGGCGTCGGAAATGGTGCGGTCTGAGCCAAAGTCGAAGGTGCGCACCGTTACCGGGCAGCCCTTGGCGGCAGCAAGACAGGAGCAGTAGAAGAAATACTGTTCCTGCTCATCGAGGATGCGGCCCGGCAGCATCATGTAGCCGGTGCGCAGCAGGCCCACGCCCTGTGCGCCGGACTGCATGGCCGTGTCGATGTCCTCCGGCCCAAAGCAGTTGGCCAGCAGCTCAAAGGGCTGGCCGTCCTTTGTCCTGTTGGGCAGAGCATGCAGCTGCCCCATCTCTTCGTTCTCCCGCTGCAGCTCGCAGATGCGGGTCTCGGCCTGCTGGCGGGCGGCAGCGTCCGGGTCCAGCGTGCACTGGCCCCCGGTGGCATCCAAAATCACGGTGCGGCCGTCGCAGTCGTCCAGAAAATCCCGGCCCACCTGCACGATGCCCGGGATATTCATTGCCCGGGCAATGATGGCGGCATGGCTCTGGCCGCTGCCCTCTGCCGTGATGATGCCTAAAATCATGCCGGAGGGCACGCTGAACAGGTCGGTGGGCATCAGCCGCTCTGCGGCAAGGATCACCGGGTGGTCCAGCGCCAGCCACATACGGGGGCGGTTGGTGATGATGTTGATGACCCGGCGGCTTGCGTCGAGGATATCCACACTGCGCAGCTGCATGTAGGGGTTATCCTTCATGTTGGCCAGCTGGTCGGCGTAGCGCTGGCCCACCTGATTCATAGCCGCTGCCGCACCAATGCCTGCATTGATGCAGAAGCGCACCTCGTTCATCATGCCCTCATCGTCCAGCATCATGCTCTGGAACTGGAAGATGGCCTGCTCGCTGGGCGCAGCGCGGTCTGCCATGGATTCCAGCTCGTCCTGTGCGGTGCGGATGGCATCGGTGAGCAGCTGCAGCTCCCGGGACGGTTTAAAGGGGCCCACGGTCGTGGTCTCCACATGGTGCTCCAGACGGCTCACCTGCCCCAGCACAAGGCCGGGAGAAGCGCAGGAACCTTTATACACTTTCATGTTCGGTCACCTCCGGCAAAAGCTCGGCTTCCGGCGTGGTCAGGGTGCGCCAGACCAGCGCCTGCAAAAAGGTATTGGGCAGCAGCGCGGCCAGTGCGGCCCGCGCCGCATCGGCACTGCCCTCAAACAGCGGTGCAAAGCTCTGCATCCGTGCCTGATCGCACTTTGCAAGGAATGCATCGCACAAAGTATGGGTGGTGTAGTAATGGGCCGGGTCCACACCGGCATCTTCCGCGGCGGCTTCCAGCGGGGCAAGGTCGGCATCCTTCATCTTGGCCAGCAGCAGGGCCGCATCCGCCGTCAGGGTGACCGGGTATTTCTCCCGCACGGCCTTTTGCACTCGCTCAAATTTTGCGTGGAACGCAGCAGCGTCCGCGCAGCTCTGGGCATCACAGGAGACAGCATAGGCACACCCCCGCAGATATCCCATAGCGCGGCGGGTATCATAGTAGCCCAGCTCGATGTTGCGGCGGGCGGTGTCGGGGTCAAAGTGCAGGATATCGCCCAGCTCCCAGTAGCTGCGCACCATCACGGTGGGCAGGCCGGTGAGGTTGGGGCGGGTGATGCCCACGCCTTCCAGATCGACGCACACCAGTTCATCCGCGCCCATGCGTTTGGCAAGACCGGTGGGCATGTTGTCGCTGTAGCCGCCATCCAGAAACTTGACCCCGTCGATCTCCCGCGCACGCAGCGCCGGGAAGCAGGCAGCGGAGGCCATCAGGTAGTCCTTGACCTTTCCTGCCGGGATCTCGTCCAGCGTCAGCTCCCGGGGCTTTAAGCCCCGCTGCTCCACCGTAACAAGGCCGAAGCGGATGGGAGCCGCGCGCAGGGCATCCTCGTCCAGCACCCGCTCCACGATCTCTTCCAGCGGGGTCACATCCATGCCGCCGGCTTTCACCACGCTGCGCAGGAACTGGTGCAGGGCCGAAAGGTCGGCATCCTCCTCCGGCAGCTCCATCACATCCTTGCTGCGGATGGCCAGCCACATATCGCGGGCCGTCTCGTACTGGTCCAGCACGAACATGGCACCGTTCAGGCTGCCAACGCTGGTGCCGGTAATGATCTGCGGGTGCCAGTCCAGCTCCATCAGCGCGCGCCACACACCCACCTGATAGCTGCCCCTGGCTCCGCCGCCCGCCAGCACCAGAGCTTTGCACGGAGCACTGCGTTCATCCATTGCATCCGCCTCCTTTGATCGTTTCCGGTTTTGTTCAGATTATAGCATATTTCCAGAGAAATTTCTTCCGTTTTTTGTAAATTGATGCCTTTCTCCCGGCAAAGAAACATGGTATACTTGTCAGGATTTCAAAAGGAGGCATTCTAATGCACTGCAAGCAATGGATCTTTGATATGGACGGCACCCTGACCGACAGCATGACCGTGGTGTGGGAGGGTGCCCCCGACGCACTGCTGCGCCGCTATGGCCGCACCCCGCGGGGGGATCTGCGCGCCACACTGCTGAACATGGGAATGCAGGAGGGCGCACAGTATCTGATCCGGGAGTACGGCCTGCCGCTGACCGAGGAAAGCTATTTTTCCGTGATGCGCGAGGTGATCGCCGAATTGTACGAGACCGTGGAGCTGAAACCCGGCGTGCGCACGATGCTGGCAAAGCTGCAGGCCGAGGGCGCACGCATGTGCATCTGCTCCAACACCTGGGCCGAACAGTGCCGCACCGTGCTTACCCGGCTGGGCATCGCGCAGTATTTCTCCTTCATCGTGGAAGCGCGGGGCGTGCTGCACAAAAGCCACCCGGAGGTGTTCTTTGAGTGCATGAGCCGTCTGGGCGGTGCAGACCCCGCCGCCTGCGCCGTGTGCGAGGATGCCGTATACGCCGCCGCCACCGCCCACAAGGCCGGGTATTACGTCATTGGCATTGCAGACCGCACCTCTGCCGCCGACGAGCCGGAGATGCGCCGCATCTGCAGCCAGTTCGTGCCCCGGTGGGATGCGCTGGACTGGACACGTGTGTAAGAAAAAAGGGCCGCAGCGTGCGGTTCTTTTCTTTATCTGATTCTTCTTTGCTCTTGCATTTTGTGCGCAAGAAGAGTATGATATTATAAATAGGACTGCCCCAAGGGGGAAGTGTCCTCATTTGTGAGAATACACTCTGTGATTTTTAATATAAAGGTATAATATCCGTAAAGAGGAGACCTTCCGTCATGAACAACCCACTCGTCAGCATTATCGTGCCTGTGTACAACGTGCAGAATAGTGTTGCCCGCTGTCTGGAGAGCATTTGTGCCCAGACATGGAAGAATATCGAGGTCATTCTGGTCAACGACGGGTCCCGGGACGAAAGCTTTTCCATCTGTGAGCAATTCCGTGAAAAGGACCCCCGCATCGTTCTGGTGGACAAATCCAATTCCGGTGTGTCGGAGACCCGCAACTGCGGCATGTCCCTTGCAAGGGGCAAGTATGTGCAGTTTGTGGACAGCGACGATTATCTCGACCCTGATTTTACCGAGCGGCTGGTGACTGCTGCCGAAGCGAACAACGCCGATCTGGTCATTGCACCTTACTGGATGGTGATTCCCGCCAACTCTTCCAAGGCCACGCAGGCACTGGAAAACCTGCAGGAGAACCTTGGCATCGATGCCGAGAAAAAGCCTGATGATATCCGTGAATACGGCTTCCTGCCCGAGGGCATCTACGACCGCGATACCTTTGCCCTGCGCCTGATGGAGAAGCCCGCATCCTTCTTCTACAGCGTGCTGTGGAACAAGCTCTACCGCCAGAATATTCTGGCAGACCATCATCTGCAGTTCACCAGCGAGGTGCGCTGGGCCGAAGATCTGGTTTTCAACCTGGAATACATTTTGTACGCCAATGTTTTCGTATCCATTTCCAAAGCGGGCTACCACTATGTGCAGAACCCCCAGAGCATCTGCCACACCCAGATCAATCTGGCTTCCATCGTGCAGAACAAACTGCAGGTGTTCCGCTATTACAAGGAGCTGTACACAAAGCTGGGCCTGTACGATCAGGTGCAGCCGCAGCTGTATAAATTCCTGACCGCGTTCTCCGAGAACGCCTATCCCTCCGGTTCTCCCCAGAAGATCATCATGGACATGGCCAACCACTGGGGCTTTGGTGTTCTGGATGCTTCCGACAAGGAAAAGAAACACAAAACCGAACCCGATGCCTGATCTCCGGGCACGAAAAAAAGAGCCGTGAAAGCGGCTCTTTTTTGTTTGCCATTTTACCGGTCGATCCAGCTGCGGAAGGCTTCGCGCACTGCACCCTCCCGTCCGCGCGGGATGGGGATGCGCGCACCGCTGCACATCTGCAGCTCGCCCGCCGTCAGCAGCTGTGCCGCCGCCAGATTGACCACATAGGAGCGGTGCGGCTGCAAAAAACGCCCGTCTTCCAGCAGCGGCTTTGCTACCTCGGCAAAGGACACCCGCAGCGAAAGGGACACCACATCCTCGCCGCTGAGCAGATGGAAGTGCACCACATGGTGGGTGCACTCCAGATATTCGATCTGCGCATAGGCCAGCGCCCGCAGGCCTTCGGCGGTGACAACGGTCATTGCCGGGCCGTACTCCGGCTCGGTGGCGCGGGCAAGCAGGGCCGAAAGCTCCTGCTGGTGCACCGGCAGAAGCAGATACTGCATGGCATCCACCCGGAAAGCACTGTAGGCGTGGGCCGGTGTGCGGGCCGCAAAGGCCAGCGGAGCCCTGCGGCCCCGGCGGCGCAGCTCCGCAGCCGCCGAAAGCCCTGCCGGGGCCGCTACAGCGCCCAGCTCGATGAGATACAGGTCAAACCGTTCTCCCTCGGTGTCCCGGCGCAGCAGCGCATCTGCATCCGGCAGCTGCTGCACGATGCACGCATCCTGCCGCCGGGCAAAATATTCCATGCACTGGCGTTCCAGCCCGCTGCGCAAGGCCGCGTCCGGGCTGCATACCGCAATGTGAAATACCATCTCACATTCTCCTTTCCGCCAGCCGCCCGCCTTGATTTTTGCGCAGGGCTGGAGTATGATAAATAAAACTTTGCTGCATCGAAAAAAGAAAAAACGGAGGGACCCGCCATGCCGCAGCCGCTTGTCAGCGTTATTGTGCCCGCCTATAACGCGGCGGGCTTCATCTCCCGCTGTGTGGAGAGCATCACATCCCAGAGCTACCCGGAGCTTGAGATCCTTCTGCTGAACGACGGCTCCACCGACGACACCCTTGCTGTCTGCCGGAAGCTTGCTGCCGCCGACAGCCGCATCCGTGTGGTGGACAAGCCCAACACCGGCGCAGCAGACACCCGCAGCTGCGGCCTTGCCCTTGCCCACGGCGAATACATCCAGTTTGCGGACAGCGACGATCACCTGCTGCCGGGCTGCACCGCAAACCTGGTGGCTGCTATGCAGCGCAGCCATGCCGACCTTGTGCTGGCTCCCTACCGGATGATGGTGCCCCGCAAGGATGGCGGCTATGACACCCGGGAGTACAGCCTGCTGCCCGCCGGGGTGTACAACAAGGTGGATTACCTGTGGCAGCTCACCGGCAATGCCGCTGCCTTTTACTACGGCGTGCTCTGGAACAAGCTCTACCGCCGGGATCTCATCCAGATGGCGCACATCCGGTTCGAGCATGTGGTATACGCCGAGGACCAGCTGTTCAACACCCGGTATCTGCAGGTGGCACAGCGGTTTGCCGCCATCGACGAAGCCGCCTACTGCTACATCCAGAACCCGCAGAGCGTATGCCATACGCAGGTGAGCGCGGCGGACATGCTGCGCCACCGCAGCCGGATGTACCACACCTACAAGGAACTGTGCATCCAGCTGGGCGTGTACGATAAATTCCGCCTGCGGCTGCACGGCATCTATCTGAGCCTGTTTGAAAGCCCTCTGCCCAACGGCCCGGTGCAGAAGCTTTCCGACGCATTTGCCCGCACCCACAGTCGCATCTGAGAAAAGGAGAACCTATGGAATTTCCCCTTGTAAGCATCATCGTGCCCATGTACAACACTGCCGGGTGCATTGCCCGCTGTGTCAAAAGCATCTGCGTCCAGACTTATAAAAGCATTGAGATCTTGCTGCTGAACGATGGCTCCACCGACGACACCCTTGCCGTCTGCCGCGCCCTTGCCGCCAGCGACCACCGCATTGCACTGGTGGATAAAACCAACACCGGCGCAGCGGATACCCGCAATCAGGGCATTGCGCTGGCCCACGGCAAATACATCCAGTTTGTGGACAGCGACGACTGGCTGGCCCCCGATTTTACGGAAAAGCTGGTCTCCGCCGCCGAGGCCCACACCGCCGATCTTGTGATCGCGCCTTTCTGGATGGTGTACCCGGAAAACTATGTGGAGCACATTCGCCCATGGGAAAAGGCGCTGCAGCATGTGCTCCAGCGCAATCCGCCCCGCACCCGGGCCTATGGCTATCTGCCTGCCGGGGTGTACACCGGACAGGAGTACGCAAAGCATCTGATCCAGAAGCCGAACACCTTCTACTATGGCAGTCCCTGCAACAAGCTCTACCGCCGTGATCTCCTGCGGAAGCACAGTCTCCATTTCCGCAAAGAATTGTTTGCGGAGGATCAGCTGTTCAACACCGAATATCTGCGCTATGTGCGCACCGCCGTATCCATCCCGGACATCGGCTATTACTACCTGCAGAACAGCCAGAGCGTCTCCCACTCCAGAGTGACCACCGCCGATATCCTTCGGCTGCGGCGGCGGGTGATGGGCCTGTACAAGAGCATCTATACCGAACTGGGCATCTACCCGGAGACCCGGGCGGCCATCCTGCGTTCGCCCTTTGGCGAAAACGAGTTCACTCTTCCGCCGCTGGACACCCCACAGACGCACTGCTGCAAGCTGTGACCCTATAAAAAGCACCCGGCTGCCGCCGAGAGCCGCTCTGGCTCCTGCACGGCTCCGGGTGTTTTTTGCGCTTTCTCAGCAGCCGATGGCGGCACACTTCTCCGCCAGCCAGCTGCGCTCTTCGTCGTTCAGGTGCGGTGCCAGCTTTGCAAACACCTGACGGTGGTAATCGTTCAGCCATGCGATCTCGTCCTTATCCAGCACACCGGGCAGGATGGGAGAGGTGGCAATGGGCACGAACATCAGCGGTTCAAAACCAAGGAAGGTACCGTACTGGTTATCGGCCTTGTGCACGCACACCAGCTCGTTCTCGATGCGGATGCCCACGAGGTCGGTCTCGTAAACGCCCGGCTCGTCGGTGACCACCATGCCGGGACGCATCCGGGTGGTGTTGCGGCTGTTCAGGGCATGGGGGCCTTCGTGCACGTTGCCCACAAAGCTGACGCTGTGACCGGTGCCGCAGCGGTAGTTGATGAGGTGCCGCCACAGCGGTTCCCGGGCAATGGTGTCGATCATCTTACACTCGCAGTAATCCAGCCAAACGGCCTTGGCAAGGTCGATGTGGCTCTGCAGAGTCCATGTGTAGAAGCGCTTTTCGTCCTCGGTCAGCGGGCCAAGCGGGTAGGTGCGGGTGATGTCGGTGGTGCCGTCCATGTAGGTGACACCGCTGTCCACCAGCAGAAAGCCCTTCTTTTCCAGCACAGCGTGATCTTCCGGGGTGGCGTGGTAGTGCATCATGGCTGCGTTGCCGCCGTAGGCCGCAATGGTGCCAAAGCTTTCCACAAGGAATTTATCGTCCGCACTGCGGTACTTGTGCAGAATTTCATCCACCGTCAGCTCGGTCAGGGTCTCACCGGCAGCAAGGCGGCTTTCCAGCTCGATCTGGAACCGCACCATGGCCACAGCGTCCCGGATATGGGCCTGCTTTGTGTGGGCAAGCTCCGTTTCGTTCTTCACGCCCTTCATCATCAGCAGCGGGTCGGTGCCGTCCTTCACGGTGAGGGCAGGGTTCTGCTCCAGCACCTGATACACGGCGTAGTTCACCGTGGAGCACTCGGCCAGCACGGTCTGGGGTTCCGTCTCAGCAGCGAGGAACTTCAGCACATCATCATACTCCGCCAGCGTGATGCCGTTGGCTTCCAGCTCTGCCTTTGCCTCCGGGGTGACGCGGGCCGTGTTGATGAAGAGTACCGCGCGGCTGGGGGTCACATAGCAGTAGGCCATGGCATAGGGAGTGCACTCAATGTCCATGGCGCGCAGGTTCAAAAGCCATGCCAGATTATCCAGCTTGCCCACAAACTGAGCGGTGCAGCCCAGCTCCTTGAGCTTGCTGCGCAGCTGATCCAGCTTTTCCGCCGGGGAGAAGCCCGCATATTCCTTCGGCAGGATCCACGCTGGGGTATCCGGCAGGGCAGGGCGGCCCTCCGTCCACAGCTCGTCCTCAAGGTTCAGAGTCTTGATGGAAGCGCCCTTCTTTTCCAGTGCCTTTTTCAGGTCGTTCACGAGGGCCGTGCTGGCGGTCAGGCCGCACAGGCCCAGTGCTTCGCCCACATTCAGGGCATTTGCGCAGTATTCCTCCACGGTGGGCACGCCGGGTTCCCCCATGCGCTGCAGCTTGATCGCGGTACCCGCAATTTCCTTCTCGGCCTGCACAAAATAACGGCCGTCGGCCCACAGGGCGCTCTCGGTGCGGGTGACCACGAAGTTGGAGTTCTCGCCGTGGAACCCGGAGAACCAGGTCAGGCTGGTGTAATGGCAGGGCAGGTATTCGCTGGCGTGGGGATCACCCACAGGGATCAGATAAACGGCCACGCCGTTTGCAGCCATGGCGGCACGCAGCGCGGCAAGGCGCTCGGGTACGGTATTCATGCTCATAATGACAGCTTCCTTTTTTCTATGGCCGGACCGCCGGAAAAGCCCCCGGCGGCAGGGAATTTTTCTGTGTCCTATTGTATCATTCCGGGAAAAAGATTGCAATGCAGGGGCGGGACGGTTTGGAATGACCTCCGCTGCCGGAGAGCATCCTCGCCCTCTCAGTCTCGCATTCGCTCGACAGCTCCCCCAAAGTGGGAGCCTTTGGCAGTCCATGCAAAGTATATCATTATGCCAAGGCCTCTCCCTTTGGGAGAGGTGTCACCGTAGGTGACGGAGAGGGCGAGCCCGCTGTAGAAGAGAACATTTTTCGCCTTTTCCCCGAAAACGCAACTTTCTTGCAAAAAAAGTTACAATTTTTTCTTGAAAAAGGCGGTTTTCCCATTGACAGCCTTGTTATAATAGGAGTGTAAGTTTTTTGAGCCAGCACTCTGCGGCTCTGTGTGCTATTCAAAGAAAGAGGCAATTGAATCATGACCAAAATCGATATTTTCTCCGGCTTCCTTGGTGCCGGTAAAACTACCCTGATCAAAAAGCTCATCAAAGAGGCCTTTGCCGGCCAGCAGGTGGTGCTGATCGAGAACGAGTTCGGCGAGATCGGCATTGACGGCGGCTTTCTGAAGGAAAGCGGCATCCAGATCAACGAGCTGAACGCCGGCTGCATCTGCTGCTCTCTGGTGGGCGACTTCCGCACCGCCCTGCAGCAGGTGGTGGAGCAGTACCACCCCGACCGCATCGTCATCGAGCCCTCCGGCGTGGGCAAGCTCTCCGATGTGACCCGCGCTGTGGAAGGCGTGGCCGAGCATCTGGATGTGCAGCTGAACAGCTTTGTCACCGTGGCCGATGTGAACAAGGTGAAGATGTATATGAAGAACTTCGGCGAGTTCTACGACGACCAGATCAGCCACGCAAGCTGCATCCTGCTCAGCCGCACCCAGACCGCCAGCGAAGAGAAGATCGCCGCTGCGGTCGCCATGCTGCGCGAGAAGAACCCCACCGCTACCATCGTGACCACCGCATGGGATGAGCTGACCGGTGAGCAGATCCTGAAGGCCATGTCCACCAAGGACGACTTCAAGGCAGAGCTGATCGCCATGGCTGCAAAGGCCAATGAGGAGCACACCCACGAGGACGAGGAAGAAGAGCATCACCACCACCATCACCACGATGACGAGAACGGTGTGTGCAGCTGCGGCCATCATCACGACCACGATGATGATGACGACGAGGACGAGCACGAGCATCATCACGATCACGATGAGGATGATGACCACGATGAGCATGAGCACCATCATCACGATCATGACGACCATGACCATTGCTGCTGCGGCCACCATCACGACCACGATGATGACGATGACGAGGACGAGCACGAGCATCATCACGACCATGACGGCCACTGTTGCTGCGGCCATCACCATCATCATGACCACGACGCCGACGAGGTGTTCACCAGCTGGGGCGTCGAGACGGCCCGCAAGTTCACCAAGGCAGAAGTGGAGCACGCCCTCACCGAGCTGGATACCGGCAATTACGGCATGATCCTGCGCAGCAAGGGCATCGTGAACGGCGGCGCAGACGGCTGGCTGGAGTTCGACTATGTGCCCGGCGAGTGGGAAGTGCGTGCCCGCGGTGCAGATGTGGGCGGCAAGCTGGTGGTCATCGGCTCCAAGCTGAACGAAAAGGCCATTGCAGAGCTGTTCGGCTGCTGAGCTTAAAGTAAAAAGGAGAAACCATTCCTATGGCAAAAGAAATTCCGGTCTACCTGTTTGTGGGCTTTCTGGAAAGCGGCAAGACCAAATTCATTCAGGAGACCTTTGAAGACCCCAACTTTGACTCCGGCGACAAGACCCTGCTGCTGATCTGCGAGGAGGGCGAAGAGGAGTACAACGAGAAGAAGTTCGCCTTCCCCGGCGTGACCGTCAAGGTGCTGGAGGACAAGGCCGAGCTGAACCCGCAGAATCTGCTCAAGCTGGAAAAGGAATCCGGTGCAGGCCGTGTGGTCATTGAGTACAACGGCATGTGGCTGCTGCAGGATCTGGCCGAAGCTCTGCCCGAGAGCTGGATCGTGTACCAGTGCATCGCCACCGCCGACGGCACCACCGCCCTGACCTACGCCCGCGACAACTCCATGCGCAGCCTGCTGCTGGACAAGATTGCCCGCAGTGAGCTGATCGTGTTCAACCGCGCTGAGGCCGTGAACAACGATGCCGCCCGTCAGGAGCTGCACAAGCTGGTGCGTCAGGCTTCCCGCAAGTGCGATATCGCCTACGAGTTTGCCGACGGCAGCGTGGCCTACGACGATATCCCTGATCCGCTGCCCTTTGACATCAACGCGGACATCATCGACATTCCGGATGACGATTTCGGCATCTGGTACATGGACTGTCAGGACGAGCCCCAGAAGTATACCGGCAAAACGGTCAAATTCCTTGCACAGGTGTGTCAGACCAACCGTGCCGGCAAGAACAGCTTCGTGCCGGGCCGTTTCGCCATGACCTGCTGCGTGCAGGACATCCAGTTCGTGGGCTTCCCCTGCAGCTACGATGGCTACAAGGCGCTGGAGCAGCGCGCATGGGTGCGTGTGACCGCAAAGGTAGGCTACAAGTTCCATAACATCTACCGCGGCAAAGGCCCGGTGCTCACCGCCATTTCGGTGGAGCCTGCCGAAAAGCCGCTGAACGATGTGGTAACATTCTCTTGATCTGATCTTTCAAGGAGGTCCCGGCATGAAAACACTGTTTCGTATCCTTGGCACGGCCGCTGCTGTGGCCGTTACCGGTGCTGCCATTGTGGCACTGGACAAGATCCTGAACCAGAAAGACCCGCTCCATGTGGAGGAAGTAGAGTTCCCGGAGGACGCCGAGCAGAACGCTGAGGAAGCCGCCAAGACTGCCGAAGCCTACGCCGAAGCGGAAACCAAAGCCTCCGATGCTGCCAACGAAAAGGCTGCAGAAGAAGCTGCGCCGGAAGCTCCTGCCGAAGAAGCGGCAGCTGCTGCCCAGCCCGCCGAAGAAGCCTCTGCCCCGGCGGCACCCGCGGAGGGCGGTGAGAAGCCGGTGTTCGACCCGGAAGCTCCCAACCAGAACCCTGTGGAAGCAGGCCCCGCCGTTGCTCCCAAAGACGAGAGCGGAAAATTCGATCCCACCAAGATCGCCGAAGCCAGCGACTTCGGCGACTGGGAAGAACAGGGCTGCAAAGGATAACCTATGACCCAAAAAGGGACGATGTGATGTTCACATCGTCCCTTTTTTGTTATTGTCCTCTTGCCAGCTGCTGCAGCTTTTTCCTATCCAACACCTGCACGCCGCCCCGGAACAGCCGCACCCAGCCCTCCTGCGCAAAGTATTTCAGCATCCGGCTCACCACCTCGCGGGCAGACCCCATGTATTTTGCCATCTGGTCGTGGGTCATGCGCACCTCGTCGCCGCCGGTCTTGGCCAGCTCATCGGTAAGAAAAATGGCAAGCCTGCGGTCTGCGCTCATGAACAGCACCTGCTGCATGGTCCACATGCTGTCGGAAAAGCGCTCCGCCGTCATCTGATAGGCGTAGCAGCGCACATGCACGTTCTGCTGCATCAGCCTGCGGAAAACGCCCGCGCTGATGCAGTAGGCCTCGGTGTCCTCTTCGGCATCAATATACAGGTCGATGTTCACCGAGTCCATCACGCAGGATGCCGACAGGATGCACACCTCCCCGCCGAACAGGCGGTAGAGCGTCACGTCCCGCCCGTCCTCCGAGAGCAGGTAGGCCCGCAGCTGGCCCGAGCGCAGCAGCAAAATGCCCACGCAGCTTTCCAGCGGGCTGTGCACCCTTGCCCCCTTTGCGTAGTGCACCGGACGGGTATAGCGGCAGAGCATGTCCTGTTCGTCGGGTGTCAGGTCGTTCCAGAAGGGAAAACCTTTGGCCAGACAATCGCGGTGTTCCTTTGTTGTTTCCGACATTGCTTTTCATCCTTTCCGCAGGGCCTTGGCGGCTTCAGTACCCGCCTGCGCGCCCTCATACACGGCCTTTGCCACCTGCAGAAGGCCGCCGGTGCAGTCACCCGCCGCATACAGGCCGGGCACGGTGGTCTGCATTTTTTTGTCCACCACGATGCGGTTCCCGTTCACCTCTGCGCCGATCTTCCTAGCCAGTGCGGTGCTGCCCGCCACGCCCAGTGCCACAAATACACCGCTGACAGGCAGCTGCACACCGCCGGACAGCTGCACGCCGGTGATAACGGTTTCGCCCAGAACAGCCTCCACCGCCTGCGGATAGACTGTGACCTCTGGCGGGAAGTCCGCCGTCAGCGGTGCGCCGTTGGTCAGCAGAGCAACGCTTTTTGCCACCGGCAGCAGAGCCTGCACCTCGTGCAGGGCGTACTCGCCGCTGCCCAGCACCGCCACGTCCTTTCCACGGTAGAAAAAGGCGTCGCAGGCGGCACAATAGCTCACGCCGTGCCCCTCCAGCCCGGCAAGGCCCGGAATGCGCGGCACCGCCCGGGATGCACCCGTGGCAAGGATCACAGCGTCCGCCGGGTAATTTTCATCCACTGTTTCTACGGTGAGTTTATCCGTATAGGTCAGGCCCACGGCTTCGGCTGTGACGAATCTCACACCAAGGCGCTTTGCATTCTCGATGCTGCGGCGTTCCAGTTCCGCACCGGAGACCGGCTCGGCAAAGCCGTAATAGTTTTCAATTTTTTCGGCGCGGTCCAGCGCACCGGGGCCTTTGGTGAGCACCGTGGTATCCACACCGGCGCGGACGGCGTACAGAGCAGCGGAAATGCCTGCCGGGCCGGAACCTATAATGATGATGCTGGGCATGGGAAACCCTCCTTCGGATGCATTTTTCTACAGTATACACCTTTTTTTGAAAAATTTCCGTGACCGGGTCGCAAAGCATCGGTTTTTCGGACGGTCCTGCTCCGGTTCGCTGTCAGCGGATCGTCCCATGCACAAACGCGCTGTCGTACAGGAATCTTCCTGCTCGGCAGCGCGCTTTTTTCTTTCTTCAGAACACCAGCTGCACCAGCAGCACATAGCACAGCGTACCGCCCGCGACACTGAGCAGGGTCTCATGCTTCCACTTGTGCAGACCCACCGTCACCAGCAGGGCGATGGCCTCTGGAATGCCGCGGCTGCCCGCAAAGGGGGTGACGCTTTTCAGGCAGTAGACGATCAGCATACCAAAGATGGCGGCGGGCAGCACCCGGCCCAGATACCGCACCACCTCCGGCGGCTGCTGATCCTTGGAAGAGAACACCACAAAGGGCAGAAAGCGGGTGAGCATGGTGGCGGCGGTGCACACTGCAATGGTCAGGCCCATCTGGACTGCGGTCATGCGCCCACCTCCTCGCCGCTTTTTTCTGCTTCGGTGCCTTCGGCCTTTTCGATCGGTTTACGCAGAGCCAGCAGCAGGATCAGAATGCATCCCATGGAGGGCAGCAAAAAGCTGCTGGAGCCAAAAACCACCAGACACGCCAATGGGGCGGCAAGGCCGATCAGGGCGCTGTAGTGCTGCCGGTCCTTTTCCCACTGGTTGAGAAAAATCACCGTGAACATGGCGGTCATCACAAAGTCCACACCCTCGGTGCTGAAGGGCAGCACCGAGCCCACCACCGCGCCAAGACCGGCACTGGCCACCCAGTAGCACTGATCCAGCAGGGTGATGAAGAACATGAACCAGCCCCTGTCCACCCCTTCCGGCGGCTCGGCCGAACAGGTGATGGAAAAGGTCTCATCGCTCATGGCAAAGATCATATAAAAGCTGCGCAGGCCGTAGCCCTTGTAGCGCTCCAGCATGGCAAGGCCGTAGAACAAATGCCGCGCCTGGATCATGAGCGCCATCAGAAACGCCGAAAGGGGTGAGAACGCGCTCAGCAGCAGGCTTGCCAGCACAAATTCCAGCGAACCGCCGTACACCACGGTGCCCATGAGCATGGGCATCCACACCGGCAGGCCCAGCGACTGCACATAAATGCCGTAGCCCATCCCCAGCACAAAATAGCCCGCCAGCACCGGAATGGTCTGCGGTGCGGCGGCACGCAGTGCCCGCCATACGGTGCTCTGCCGCCTTGTCAATTGTTGTTCGGTTACGTGTTCCATTGGCCTTTCCCTCAAAATACGATGCCGGTTTCCTCTTTGGCCTCATTGCCGCCGATAAACCCATTCTCTCGATATGAATATGTCTGTATTATAACAGGTTTCACGGCTTTTGCAAAGGTGTATCCCCCACTGCTTTTGGCAGAACGACAGATTTTTTCTTTAAATTTTATGCAATTTTTAACGGATACAAAGTGACTCGCGGTCAGCGCTTTATTATTTTAATGCAGTAAAGGTTCTTTGCAGGATCCTGTTCCTGAAATATCCCTAAATGCCGTTTGTGCTTTAGTCATACTCATTTGACAGATGCCGTCTTTTCCGGTATCCCGTCCGTATCGCAAGGACGGCGGGCCGAAAACACCCGCCTTTTTTCGTTCATTCTGTATTTAGTGGGAGGACATTTTATGGCAACCATGAAGGACATCATCCAGAGCCCGCTGCTGCCGGCCCTGTTCGGCTCCATGGCGCTGGGTCTGTTCGCCAGCTCGTCCAGCGGCAGCAAGGTGGTCAAGGGCGGCATCAAGGGCGTGCTGCCGGTGCTCATCATCATGACGGTGCTCTCCCTCGCCGCACGCCTTGCAGGCTACGGCTCCGTGCTGGGTGGCCTTGTGGGCATCTTCATCATCGTGATGCTGCCCATCGGCATCCTTACCTCCTATGTGCTGTGGAAGAAGGGCAAGATCCAGGTAGTAGATAAAGAGCAGAAGTAAGGGGAAACAAAAGAACTCCCGGACGGATGTCCGGGAGTTCTTTGTTGCTTATTCTGCCTTTTCGTCCTTCTTGAGCATATCCAACTCGGGCATCAGCTCGGTGCTCACAATGGTGAGCATCTCCTCCAGCTTTGCACAGTCCTCGGGGGAGAAGCGCTCTCTTGCGCGCTCCACCACAGTGTGCAGGTAGGAATAGCTGATGTTGTAGTAATCGATATACTTCTGGGTGGGGCGCAGGTGATACTCGCGCCGGTCGGTGGTGGACTGGATCTTTTCCACATAGCCCTTCTTCACCAGACTGCCGATCTTATACGCCGCGTTGGGGGTGGAGATCTGCATCATGCGGGAAAACTCCGCAATGGTGGGTTCGCCCATGGCCATGATGCCCTCCATGCAGAAGGACTCCACCGTGGTCAGCGTGGCTTCCCGGGTGGCAAAACGCTGAAAAATGTTCTGGTAGAAATGCAGCTTGAATTTGGTGTATACGTCCTGAAATGCCTGTTCCAGCATAGGTCGTGTGCCTCCGATAGTTCATTTTATTTAAAAATACCACGTTTTGGCCGCGGCGCAAAGCGAAACAGCTGAATTTTGGGCAGGAATTTATTCTGCCGCCTTTTTGTTCGTGCGCACACGGATCACGCTGAGCACCACCAGCTCTACGGCAATGGCAACGGCCAGCAGGATCAGCGAGGTGAACAGGCTGCCGTTTGCGCCAAGGAAAGCCTGTGCAATGCCCGTGATCACATAGCACACTGCCGCGCAGGAAGCCGCCGTAATGGCGTAGGGCAGCTGGGTGGACACATGGTTCACATGGCTGCAGTGGGCACCGGCGGATGCCATGATGGTGGTGTCCGAGATGGGGGAGCAGTGGTCGCCGCAGACGGCACCGGACAGGCATGCCGCAATGGAGATGACCAGCATCTCGCCCTCCGGGAAGGCATGGCACACGATGGGGATGAGGATGGAGAAGGTGCCCCAGCTCGTGCCGGTGGCAAAGGCAAGGAACACTGCCACAAGGAAGATGATGACCGGCAGCATGTACTGCAGCGCCGCAGCAGAGCCACTCAGCAGGTTGGCAACGTAATATTTTGCGCCCAGCAGGCCGGTCATGCCGGACAGGGTCCATGCGAGGGAGAGGATCAGCATGGGGCTGACCATGGCCTTGAAGCCCTCGGGAATGCAGGCGGCAAAGTCCTGAAAGGTCATCACATTGCGCACGCGGTAGAACACAAAGGTGAACAGCAGGGCAATGCTGCTGCCCAGCACCAGACCTGCAGAAGCGTTGCAGTCCGCAAAGGCGGTAACGAAGTCCACGCCCTCAAAGAAGCCGCCGGTGTAGATCATGCCGAAGATGCAGGCCACGATCAGCACCAGCACCGGGGCGAGCAGGTCTGCAACATGGCCGCAGGTATCGGTGCCGTCGTCCACATCGTTGCCGTAGGGACGGTCGGCGGTGGTAAACAGGTCGCCGTTTTTGGCGTTGTCCTCGTTGAGCTTCATGGAGCCAAAGTCCGTGCCGGTGAAGATGAGGAACAGGCTCATCACGAGGGTGAGCAGGGCATAGTAGTTATAAGGAATGGTGCGCAGGAACATGGTAAAGCCGTTGATGCCGGAGCCTTCCGGCACGCTGGAAGTGACCGCAGCTGCCCAGCTGGACACCGGCGCAATGATGCACACGGGTGCTGCGGTGGCATCGATCAGGTAGGCCAGCTTTGCGCGGGACACCTTCTGCCGGTCGGTGACGGGGCGCATGACAGAGCCCACGGTCAGGCAGTTGAAGTAGTCGTCCACAAAGATCATCACGCCCAGCAGCAGGGTGGAAAACTGCGCACCGGCCCGGGAGTGGATGTGGGTGGAGGCCCAGCGGCCGAAAGCTGCCGAGCCGCCGGCCTTGTTCATCAGGGCCACCAGAATGCCCAGCATCACCAGAAAGATCAGAATGCCCACATTGCTGCTGTCCGACAACTTGGCCACCATGCCGCCGTCTTCGTTGAAGAACAGGGTGTTGATGGCCAGCTCCAGATTGCCGTTGGCATACAGCAGTGCACCGGATGCGATGCCCACCAGCAGGGAGGTGTACACCTCCTTGGTGTTCAGCGCCAGCACAATGGCAATCACCGGCGGCAGCAGCGAAAAGATGGTGCTGTACACCGCACAGGTATAGGTGGACGGGTCCGCGATCTTGCCGGGCGTTGCCGCTGTGCACCACAGCAGCAGGGCAAACACCAGCAGAGCTGCGAACCATGAAAGGTTCTTGTTTTTCATAACGGATTCCTCTTTTTTCAAATTTCCGGGGATGCATACCCCTCTTTGCGCAGGAAAAACTATCCCCATCGAATGCAAAGGGAGGTGTGCGCCGCGCCGGATTATAAAGCGATGTATTTTGAGCTGTTCCGGGCCAGCGTGCAGGCCGCCCAGCTCTTGCAGGACGCGCAGAAGCGTGCCGAGCAGCACCTGCTGGAAGCTGACCCGCCGCCGATCCGATTGGAGCAAACAGAGCAGACGGATGAAGAATAGTTTTCTTCGGTCAGCGTCCTCGCCCTCTCAGTCACCTTCGGTGCCAGCTCTCCCAAGGGGAGAGCCTTTGGCAAAACCGGGAACTTTACCGTACTGCCAAAGCCTCCCTCATTGAGAAAGACTTCCCCCGGCCGGGGGAAGATGTCGTGTAAGCGACAAAAAGGGGAACGGTGGCATCGCGCAGCGATGACGGAAGGAGTTTTACCCCTTCTTCGCCTCCGCCTTGGCTGCGAACTTTGCGTCGTTCACCACAAAGCGCTCGTGGGTGCCGCCGCCTACAGGGCCTTTTTCGTCGTGCAGGGCCACCTTGAAGGTGAGCTTGCGGCCTTCTACCGCCACCAGCTCGCTCTCGCAGGTAACGGTCATGCCCACAGGGGTGGGGGCAGTGTGCTCCAACTCAAGCTTTGTGCCCACCGAGCCGCTGCCCTCGTCCAGCGCATCGGCCACGCTCATCCAGCAGGTCTTTTCAGCCAGCGCCACCAGTGCCGGGGTGGCAAACACCTCCAGCGTGCCGCTGCCCATGGTCTTTGCGGTGTTGGCTGCGGTGACGAGCACGCTCTGTTCCCCGCGGATACCGGTTTCCAATGTCATATACTTTCCTCTCCTTTTGCGCGCCGTATGGCGCATTTTATTTTTGAACACCTTTATAAGATACCACATTTTGCACCAGAACGCACCCTATTTTGCACTTTTTTGTGAATTTCTCTTTTTCTTTTTGCGCAAACGGGCTGCCAAGTCCTCTCTCTTTGGGAGAGGTGGCACCGAAGGTGACGGAGAGGGCGAGGACACTGACCATGCGGCGACCTCTTTTTTGTTTTCGCCTTCCCTCCAATCCGCATCCTTATTGCGATTCAAAAACGCAAATTTTCTGCGTTTTAAGGCAAATTTCATCAATTTAGAGCAGACGCCGAAAATCTTTAAAAAAGCCTTGACAAGGAGCATTCCGCGTGCTACTATGAACACATGAACAAGCGTTCATGTGAATTCACAACGAAGGGAGATGTCAACATGGCGGAAATAAAGGAAGCAATGCCCGCGCCGCAGCCGGAAGCCTTGGATATGCCGGACGACGAGGTGCTGTACGAGCTGGCCGACCTGTTCCGGGTGTTCGGCGACTCCACCCGCATCAAGATCCTGTATGCACTGCACGACAACGAGCTGTGCGTGCAGGACATTGCAAACGCCGTGCAGCTGAGCCAGTCGGCGGTGAGCCATCAGCTGCGGGTGCTCAAGGATTCCAAGCTCGTGCGGTTCCGGCGCGAGGGCAAAACCGTTTACTACGCACTGGACGATGACCATGTGCGCAGCATCCTCTCCATGGGGATGGATCATATCGAAGAATAACGAAAGGCTGGTATTACTTATGAAGAAGAGCTACAAGATCGAAGTGGACTGCGCAAACTGCGCTCAGAAGATGGAAGACGCTGCCAACACCGTTGCAGGCGTGGCAAATGCTACCGTCAGCTTTATGACCCAGAAGATGAAGGTGGAGTTCTCTGAAGGTGCAGACCCCCACGACACCATGGTGAACGTTCTGGCCGCCTGCAAGAAGGTGGAGGACGACTGCGAGATCTTTGACATCTGATGCGCGGCAGGTTGCTGCACACGATCAACAGCCTCACCCTCTCCGTCACCTGCGGTGACACACTCCCCCTTTTGTCGCTACGCGACATCTTCCCCCGGCCGGGGGAAGTCTTTCCTCAAAGGGAGAGGCCTTGGCAAAGAGATGAAGTTTGCGTGGACTGCCAAGGGCTCTCCCTTTGGGAGAGCTGGCAAATCCAAAGGATTTGACTGAGAGGGCGAGCCCGCTAAAGAAAAAAGCATCTGCAGCAAGAATTCGTAGATTTTCTGAGAGCTCAAACGAATGTGCAGATGCTTTTTACTTTGTGTGCGATTGTGTTGTGCAATAACTTTTTCTGTTGAAAAATCAGACAGTTTTCAACAGTTTCCACTCAGTTTTCAACACCGTTTGCGGAAAAAACGTAAAACAAACGTGGAAAAGCACTTTTACGACTGAAAAACTGTGTGGAAAACACGGGTAAAACCGTGGAATATCCATTTTTATGGGGAAAAGTTGTTGAAATCCCAGCCCGCCGCAGCGTGATGCGGCCCATGGATCCCGCAAAAGGAGAGTTTTGTATGAACAAAAAGCAGAAAAAGAACCTGCAGCGCATCATCATTGCGCTGATTTTGGTGCTCATCCTCAAGCTTTTGCCCCAGTTCCCCACGCCGGTGGAGCTGGTACTGTACTGCATCCCGTATCTGGTGGTCGGCTGGGACGTGCTGCGCAAGGCACTGCTTGGCATCAAGAACCGTCAGCCCTTTGACGAGTGCTTCCTGATGGCCGTTGCCACTGTGGGTGCATTTGCACTGGGCGACTACGTGGAGGGCTGTGCCGTTATCATCTTCTACCAGATCGGCGAGCTGTTCCAGAGCGTGGCTGTGGGCAAGAGCCGGCAGAGCATTTCCAGCCTGATGGACATCCGTCCGGACTACGCCAACATTGAGGGCGAGGACGGCAGGCTGGAGCAGGTGGACCCGGACGATGTGGAGATCGGCACCGTGATCGTGGTCCAGCCCGGTGAGCGCGTGCCCATCGACGGCGTGATCGTGGAGGGCGCTTCTGCCCTGAACACCGCCGCCCTGACCGGCGAGAGCCTGCCCCGCGATGTGCAGACCGGCGATGAGGTCATCAGCGGCTGCGTGAACATGACCGGCCTGCTGAAGGTAAAGACCACCAAGGAATTCGGCGAATCCACCGTTTCCAAAATTCTCGATCTGGTGGAAAATTCCAGCATGAAGAAGGCCCGCGCCGAGAACTTCATCACCCGTTTTGCCCGCGTGTACACCCCCGCCGTGTGCTATGGCGCACTGGCTCTGGCCTTTATCCCGCCCATCGTGCTGCTGCTCATGGGCCAGCCCGCCCGCTTTGGTGACTGGGTCTACCGTGCCCTGACCTTCCTTGTTATCAGCTGCCCCTGCGCACTGGTCATCAGCATTCCCCTGAGCTTCTTCGGCGGCATCGGCGGTGCATCTGCCTGCGGCATTCTGGTCAAGGGTTCCACCTATCTGGAAGAGCTGGCCCGCACCGGCATCGTTGTGTTCGACAAGACCGGCACCCTGACCCAGGGCACCTTTAAAGTGACCGGCATCCACCCCGCAGAGGGCACCAGCGAGGAGCAGCTGGTGGAAGCTGCCGCGCTGGCCGAGAGCTGGTCCAAGCACCCCATCTCCCTCAGCATCAAGGCCGCTTACGGCAGGGAGATCGATCCGAACCGTGTCACCGATGTGCAGGAGCTTGGCGGCCACGGCGTGACCGCCAAGGTGGACGGCAGGACCGTTGCTGCCGGCAACGCCCGCCTGATGGAAAAGCTGGGCCTGAAGGCTCCCGCCGTCAGCGAGACCGGCACCATCGTGCATGTGGCCATCGAGGGCATGTACGCCGGTTATCTGCTGATCGCCGATGTGGTAAAGCCCCACAGCGCACAGGCCATCCGGGGCCTGAAGGATGCCGGTGTGCGCAAGACCGTGATGCTGACCGGCGATGCCGAGCCGGTTGCAAAGGCCGTTTCCGCAGAGCTTGGGCTGGATGAATACCATGCGGGCCTGCTGCCGGGCGACAAGGTAGACCAGATCGAAACGCTGCTCGCCGCAAAGCGGCCCAAAGAGAACCTTGCCTTTGTGGGCGACGGCATCAACGATGCCCCGGTGCTGTCCCGTGCCGATGTGGGCATTGCAATGGGCGCTCTTGGCTCTGACGCTGCCATTGAGGCCGCTGACGTGGTGCTGATGGACGACGACCCCGCCAAGATCGCACTGGCCATGCGCATTGCCCGCCGCACGTTACGCATCGTGTACCAGAACATCGTGTTTGCACTGGCCATCAAGTTTGCCTGCCTTGTGCTGGGCGCGATCGGCATGGCCAGCATGTGGACCGCCATCTTTGCCGATGTGGGCGTGATGGTGCTGGCTGTGCTCAACGCCACCCGTGCCCTGTACACCAAGGATCTGGCGAAAAAGAATGAACAGTAAAAAACAGTGCCGGACAGCCTGAAAACTGTCCGGCACTGTTTTTATATATGAGGTGCATACAGGCGTTCTATTTCATGCACAAGCTCCGGTTCTTTTTCGATATCAAATTTTCTGGCAAACATGCAGGGCGATGCTTTCAGCTGTTCCAGATCAGCGTATTTCCAGACCCACGGATTGCCTCTGTCCCAATCGATGGCACGGGCACTGGTATCACCCGGCCCCTGATAGATCTTATCCTGATACGGCGACTGCACGATCAGTGTCTGCACAAAGAACTCGTCCGAGCAAAAGGTCTTGTCCAGCACCTGCAGGACCCACTCTTCTTTTGTCAGCAGATACCGTGCAAAGCCATCCGTGCAGCTGAACCATTGACTGCCCTTTGTGAAGTGAATGTCCTGATTGCGCTTTATTCTCAGCAGCTTCTGGCCCGACAGCAGGATTCCATTGATCACGCCGAGCACTGGATGGCGGCGCAGATCGATATTCTGGAAAAAGTGCCGGTAATAAACGCGCTCATCATTGAACGGGCTGAATGGGTGCGGGTCGAAATGGACAAATTCCACGTCCGGGTTTGCCTCAAAAAATGCACGGATATCTTCTTGTGTTTGAATGGGCAGATCCACACCGGAGATCAGGTGGTAATGTTGGTATGGGCCGTGATCTACCGCTGCCTTGAGCAATACAAACTCTGCCTTTACTAAAGTAATACCACCCCAAACAGCGCTCGTTCTCTGTGCGTGAAAAACCTTGGCATATTTTACATATCGTTCAACGGTTTCTGGCTGGTAGTTTTCATTCTTGCTGTCCATATGGATGAAAATATCATTCCACGGTGCATCCAGCATCCGAAGCAAAGTCCAAAACATCTCATTGCACTGATGTGCCATAAGCATGTACGCCTGTTTTTCTCTTGTTTCCATCGCTTTTTCCTCTTACTTCTGCGCCGCATTTTTATTTTATTATAACAGAACCCTCTTTAAAAACAATCCCACCACCCTTTTTTACAGCACAAAGCCGCTGCTTTCCCTTGCAGAGGGAGAGCGGCGGCTTTGTTTGGGTATGGAGAAAATGGAGGAGGTCTCAAAGTTTATCCGCGGAAAGCAGCGGTATATACCGCCACCACCTCGTCGCGGGTGGGGGTGATCTGGTTGGTGGACATGCAGGTGTCGTGCAGGGCAAGTTCTGCCAGCGCGGCAAAATCTGCAGGGTTCACCTTGTTCAGCTGCGCAAGATTGGCGGGGATGCCCACGCCTGCACTGAGCTGACGGACAAACTGGATCACTGCCGGTGCGGCAGTGTCCGGGGTAAAAGTGCCCTGCAGGCCCATGGCAGCGGCAATGGTCATGAACCGCTCCCGGCACACCGGGCTGCGGCTGTTGAAGGCCAGCACGTAGGGCAGCAGCACCGCATTGCACACACCGTGGGGCAGGTTGTAGTGTCCGCCCAGCGCGTGTGCCATCGCATGCACCATGCCAAGGCCCGCGTTGGAGAAAGCCATGCCTGCCACATTTTCGGCGTAGGCCATCATGGTGCGGGCGGCTTCATCCTGACCGTTGGCAACGGCCCGGGGCAGGTTCTGCACGATCGCCTGCATGGCCCAGTAGGCATCCTTGTCCGTGAGCGGGTTGGCGTTTTTGGAAAGCGCCGCCTCGATGGCGTGGGTCAGCGCGTCCATGCCGGTGGCTGCGGTGAGCTTGGGCGGCATGGAGGACATGAAGTCGGTGTCGTTCACCGCGATGCTGACCATGCAGTTGGGGTCCACCATGGCCATTTTGCTGTGGCGGACAGGGTCGGTGACGATGTAGAAGGAGGTGCACTCGCTGCCGGTACCGGCGGTGGTGTTCACCGCCACGATGGGCAGGCCGGGCTTGGAGGACTTGTTCTCGCCCTCGTACTGTTCCACGGTACCGCCGCAGGCCACCACGATGCTGGCTGCCTTAGCGGTATCGATGGCGCTGCCGCCGCCCAGAGCCACCAGCAGCTGCACCTGCAGGGTACGGGCTGCGGCAATGCAGTCGTTCACCACCTGTACGGTGGGGTTGGGCTGCACATTGTAGTACACGGCGTACTCCACACCGGCATCGGACAGTACCTGACCGACCCGGGCAGCGGCACCGGAATCATAGAGAAAGCGGTCCGTCACCAGCAAAGCACGGCGGATGCCCATCTTCTGAAGCTCCGGTCCCAGAAGACGGATGGCACCCTTGCCAAAAAAGCTGGTCTTGACGGCGTTGATGCGTTCTGCCATGTGTTCACCCTCCGCTTACTGTGCCTGACCGCAGACGATCTGCACCGGGTCCCAAATGGAACAGGACGAGGAGGAATAGACGAAATCCACCTGACCCAGTGCTTCCACGGTCATGCCAGCGCGGATGGCAACGGCAATGGCGTTGATGCGGGCCGAAACATTCTTTTCTCCCCATGCCTGCGCACCCAGCACCTGACGGGTATTGGCCTCATACACCAGCTTGATGGTGATGCGGTGGGGGTTCGGGCAGATGCCCGGACGGTCGGTGCCGGTGGCCATTGCACTCTTGACCCGCAGACCGGCCTTGCGGGCCTCGGTCTCGGTCAGGCCGGTGCGGGCGATTTCCAGATCCGCCACCTTCAGGCTGCTGGTGCGCAGAGAGCCGTCGCGGCAGGCCGCGCAGTCGCCCACGGCATAGATATTGGGCACACTGGTGGCAAGGTCGGCACCAATGAGCACAGCGCCATTGGGTGCCAGCTGCGCCCCGGTACCGGCCAGCAGGCCGGTGTTGGGGGTAACGCCGATGGCTACCACGCAAAGGTCACAGGGGTAGGTGCCGCGGTTGGTCTGCACCTGCTCCACGAAGGTACGGCCCGGGAAGGAGCGCACCTGCTCGCCCAGATTGAACTGCACGCCCTGCGCTTCCAGCTCCTTCTGGATCAGCTTGCTCACCTCAGGGTCAAACTGGGGCAAAAGCTGCTGCTCTTTTTCAATGATACGCACATTGCGGCCCAGCTTGAGGAAGGACTTTGCGATCTCCAAACCGGCCCAGCTGCCGCCCAGGATCACGATGTCCCGCACATAGGGGGTGCGGACGAACTCCTTGAGGAAGATCAGATCTTCCACGGTCTTGAGGGTCTGCACGCCCACGCGGTCACTGCCGGGCACCTGCGGCACACGGTTGGAAGAACCGGTGGCCAGCACCAGCTTGTCGTAGTGGTCTTCAAACACGCGTCCGGTGGCAAGATCACATACCGTCACCTTGCGGGCGGCTGCGTCGATGCCGCGCACCTCATGGCGCAGATGTGCGGTGATGCCCTGCGCGTTCAGCTCAGTCTCCTTGGCCTGAATGGCCTTGTTCAGGCTGTCCAGATCCTCGCACAGGTAATGGGGCAGGCCGCCGGTGCCGCAGGAGTAGAAGCCGCCTTTTTCGTAGACGGTGATCTGCGCTCCGCGCTGGGCGGCGGCAAGTCTGGCGGCGGCCGAAACCCCGGCGGCAATGCTGCCGATGATAATAATTTTCATTGTTTAAGCCTCACGATCCCGCCGGGAGGAAGCCCCTCTCTGCGGCAAAACTTGCAGGGTGTTACTTACTCAGGGTGGGAGGATTGTCCACGATGCCCACGATGAAAGCATCAATGGGCGACGGATGGTCCAGACCATGCTGGGTGGTCTCGTCGGTGGTGACCAGAACCATCTCGCCTACACCCGCGCCGATGTTGTCGCCCGCCACGATGGTATCCTTTTTGGAGCCGAACACCGGCTCCACCAGCAGGAACTTATAGCCTACAAGCTCCGGCATTTTGCGGGTGGCGACAACGGTCCCCTTGACGATCCCTAAAATCATAGCTTACTCCTCTTTGCCCAGCACGGTGACCAGCTGCCCCTGCTTGAGCAGGAAGGCATTGCCATCGTCCGTGTCGATGTGAAAATCCAGTGCACATTTGTCGTTTGCGCGGATCAGCACCCCGCCCATCACGCCCGGCTTGGGGCCGTCGATCTTTACCTTCACGCGGTCGCCGTCGGCAAGGCCGAAGGCCGCTGCCTGTGCGGGAGTCATGTGGATGTGGCGGTCAGCGATCATCACGCCCTCCGGCACGGTCAAAGTACCGCGCGGGCCGCGCAGGGTCACGCCCGGCGTACCCTTTGTATCCCCGCTGGAGCGCACCGGCGCTTTGATGCCGATGTTGCGGCAGTCGGTCTGCGCCAGCTCGATCTGAGTGGCACTGCGCTCCGGGCCAAGGATGCGGACATGCTTCAGTTCGCCCTTGGGGCCGATGATGTCCAGACATTCCTCGCAGGCAAACTGGCCGGGCTGGCTCAGCGCCTTTTTGGGGGTGAGCTGGTAGCCATAGCCGAACAGCTTGTCCACATCATCGCGGGTAAGGTGGATGTGACGCACCGAAATGCCTACCGGCACCTGACGGCTGCGCTTTTGCAGCTCTGCCTGCACGGCCTGCGTGATCAGGAGCAGCAGCTGTTCCTGACTGATGTCATGGTAAACCAAGGCACAGCGCTCCTTTCTTATGCAGCGTCAGCGCAGGGCTCAGCGCAGCTCAGGCATGCACTCGGACACGCTTGCGTGCGGGCGGGGAATGACCAGTGCGCTGACCACTTCGCCAATGCGGGAAGCAGCGGTCTGGCCTGCCTCAACAGCAGCCTTCACAGCGCCAACGTCGCCCTGCACGAACACGGTAACAAGGCCTGCGCCGATCTTCTCCTGACCCACCAGAGAGACATCTGCGCTCTTCAGCATGGCATCGGCTGCCTCGATGGAAGCGGTCAGGCCGTTGGTCTCGATCATGCCCAGAGCGGCATCCAGCGGCACCTGCTCGCCTGCGGGCAGGCCGGACTTGCCGGTAGCGGGGCCCTTGGCAGGCATGATGCGGGCCAGATCTGCGTGGGGACGTGCAATGACGTTGACGCAGAACAGCTCACCCACGCGGGAAGCAGCCTCTTCGCCAGCCTCGGTAGCAGCCTTGACAGCGCCCACCTCGCCGGTAACGATCACGGTGGTCAGACCGGCACCGATGGTGTCGGAACCAATGAACTCAACGTCAGCAGCCTTCAGCATTGCATCGGTAGCGTCGATGTTGCCAACCAGACCCTTCGTCTCGATAAAACCCAGAGCTTTCATAAGTTGTTCCTCCTGTCAGAACACTGAAAAAATTGTATGTGATGGTTTCGTCCTTCAAAAACTCAGATGATGCGCAGCCCGCCCTCGGCCAGCATGCAGCGGCGGCGGCGGCAGAAGCTCTTTGCGCAGGTGATACCCTCGCCGGTGGGGCCGGCAATGGTCATGGTGCAGTGGCCCTCGCCGCCAATGCCAACACCGGCCTTGGTGGCGCTGTTCTTTACGTAGATGGTGGTCTCAATAACCCGGGCAAAGCGGGTCATGTGGTCCACATCCTTGGAGAAGATGGAAGCGGTGTGGCGGTTGCCGTGCTCAGCGACCACGGCATCTTCCACCGCCTGTTCAAAGCTCTGGCAGCGCACGATGGGCAGCACCGGCATCATCTGCTCCACCAGAACGAACGGATGGTCGGCAGGCACCTCGCAGATGGCAAGGCGGCAAGTATCCGGCACATGCACGCCGATGGTCTCCAGAATGCGGGCGGCATCCTTGCCCACCCACTTTTTGTTCACCTCGTGGCCGCCGCCCTTCTTGGGCTGCAGCACGATGTTCACCAGCTGTTCGGTCTGGGCCTTGTTCAGCAGGTAGGCACCCTGCTTCTGCAGCTCGTGCAGCAGGCCGTCGTAGGCGGTGTTCACGGCGAACACTTCCTTCTCTGCAAAGCAGAGGATGTTGTTATCGAACGAAGCGCCTTCGTAGATCTTGCGGCCTGCCAGCTCGATGTCTGCGGTCTCATCCACGATGACGGGCGGGTTGCCTGCACCGGCACCGATGCACTTTTTGCCGCTGCGCAGCAGGGCGTTCACCATGCCCATGCCGCCAGTGCCTGCCATCAGGCGGATCTTGGGGTTTGCGGCCATCTTGTCCACATTCTCCATGGTCGGCTCACGGGTCATGGTAATGAGGTTTGCAGGGCCGCCCGCCTCGATGATGGCGGTATTCAGCGCCTGCAGGCAGTCGGCAGACACCCGCTTTGCGCGGGGGTGCACGTTGAACACCACGGTGTTGCCGCCTGCGATCATGCTGATGGTGTTGTTGATGATGGTCTCGGTAGGGTTGGTGGTGGGGGTGATGGAGCAGATCACACCAAAGGGTGCGTACTCTTCCAGCATCAGGCCCGCGTCACCGCTCTTGGCTTCGGTGGTCAGGCATTCGGGGCCGGGGGTCTTGTTGATGACGGCCAGATGTTTTTCCACCTTGTCCTCATAGCGGCCCATGCCGGTCTCTTCCACGATCTTGTGGCACCACTCCTCCACATGTGCGCGGGCACAGCGGCGGATGGCTTCAATGATGCGCTGGCGGTCCTCGATCTTGTAGTTGGCCGCCCAGTCGCGCTGGGCTTTCCATGCAGCCTCCACTGCGTCGTCTACGTTCTCGAACACGCCGCGGTCGCCTGCTGCACCGCCGGGTGCAGCGGTATAGGCTGCAGGGGCGGCGCTTGTCTGTGCACCGCCCATACCGGCAAGCACCTGCTTGACGATCGCTTCAATTTCCTGCGAACTGATATCCATGGTTTTCGTTCCTTTCCGTAAAGGTCATATCCGTTGGATCAAACGAAACTTTTTGTTATTGAAAGCTCTTCAGCGTCCGGCGGATGACCTCGGCCATTGCGGCATCGCGGGCATTTGCGGACTTCGGTGCGGCCGGGGCCGCTTCCATTGCAGGGACTGCCGCAGGCTGTGCGGCGGGCACCGGGGCAGGGGCAGGAGCCGCCTGCTGTTTGGGCAGGGTGGGCAGCGCCATGCCCGGCTGGATCAGCCCAGTAACGCCCGGCAGGCTCACCGGCTGGGCAGGCTGTGCGGAGGGTACTGCCATTGCCACAGGCTGTGCAGCGGGCTGAGCCATGGGCTGCACGGCAGGTGCGCCGCACTTGCTGCAGCCGGTGCAGTGACCGCCGCAGCTGCCGCATTTGGAGCAGCCTGCGCAGCCCAGCTTTGCGGTGACGGCTGCGTAGTAATCCAGTGCTTCCACCAGATGGGCCGCATCTGCCGGGGTCTTGCCCCAGGTCAGGCAGCCGTCATTTTCCAGCAGGACAGCCTTATCGGTGCGGCACAACAGGCTGACAGCCTGTGCCTGTGCGTCCACGTTCTGGGCGGGCAGCAGCTGCACCCGGCCCAGCGCCCGCACTGCGGGGCTGAACGCTGCAGGCTGCACGGTCTGGCCCTGCATCCCCATCACAGCCGCGCAGGCCGGATAGGTGTGCATCACGCACTGGGCGTTCTCGTTTTCCTGATAGATTTTCAGATGGATGGGCAGGTCTTCGGGCAGGGGCTTAGGCTTTGCGCTGAGCATCGCCTTGCCATTCATATCCACGCGCACCAGCATATCCTGCGTGAGCGCGGCCTTGTCGGCACCGGCAACGGTCACCCACACGGCCTGCGGGCCGACGCGGACGCTCATGCTGCCGTCACCGGCCACCAGCCAGCCCTTGGCTTCCAGCCGACGTGCCATTTCCATGATGGCTTTTTTTGCCTCAAAGTCTGAGAGGTAAGTAACGCCTTGAATCACCATACGTTTCTTTCCTCCTTTTTAACGGCGCAGCGGCGGGATCTTGAGCATGGCGCGCACCTCGTCGGGAGTCATGGGCATCATGCCCTTGGACTTTACGATGTCCGACACCTTTGCGATCAGCGCTGCGTTGTTGTCCACATGGACACCCGGCGCGATCATGTCCGAATCCTCAAAGCCGATGCGCACGGTGGAAGCACCCATATCCAGCGCAGTCTTGACCATTTCCCAGTCCTCGCGGTGGGCCTGCGTGTAGCCCCACAGGTAGTCGCCGTTGGGAAAGTTCTCTTCCAGCGCCTGAATCATGTGGCGCAGGGCCGGCACCGTGGCAGGCATCTCGCCGCCATGGCCGAACACCAGTGCAAACAGGATGGGTTTTACAAAGTGGAACTTGTCGTTCAGTTCCCGCACGGTGTTGATCATGCCCAGCTCAAAGACCTCGGTCTCCGGGATCTTCTTGTTGTCCATGATGGTCTTGACGCAGTACTCCACATCCTTGATGGGGTTCTGGTACACCGAGGTACCCAGATTCACCGAGCCGACATTCAGGCTGTTGGCTTCCACCCAGGAGGGGTAGCAGGGCTGCACACGTTCCTCAATGGTCAGGTTGGACACGCCGCCGGTGGAGATCTCCACCACGATGTCGCACATCTCGCGGATGTAGGCCACCGTTTCTTCCAGCAGGCTCAGATCCGGGGTGAGGTTGCCGTTCAGGTCGCGGCAGTGCAGATGCACCATGGACGCGCCGTTTTTGTAGCACTCATACACATCCCGGGCAATGGCCCGCGGATTGATGAGAATGTCTGTGGCCGCAACGGGGGCCACGGAGATCATGATTTTTTTCATTGGATGAACACTCCTTGCATGTCGCATTGGAGAAGCTTAACAAAGGATGCTAACGTCATTTTAGCATAAACATCCCATCTTGTAAACTCACAGTCCCCCGCCCGCCTTTTACGGCAGGCAGGAGGCCTGTATGCTTACTTCTTCCAGAAGATGTAGTGATCCTGCACTGTAGCGGCGATCTCGTCCACCTGCCTGCGCTCGATCACGCTGAGCAGCTGGCGGTGCAGCTCTACGAACCGCTCGATCTCCTCTTCGCCCTTGGCCAGCACCTTGCGGGTGGTCTCCAGACGGCTGGGCAGCGTCAGCCGGGTGATATACTCGGTGATGGTGGCCAGCATGGGGTTCTGGGCCGCATTGGCGATCTGGGTGTGGAACCGGCTGTCCAGCTCCAGCACCTTGTCCACCGAAGGCTCCGGCGAGTGCATTTCGGCAGAAAGCTCGCCGAAGGTGCGGTACAGGTCCGGCAGAAAGGATGTGATATCATTGCGCTGAATGATAATATTCAGCGTACCGATATCGATGACGGAGCGCAGTTCCACAAATTCCTGCCAGCTGTTCTTCTGCAGGATGATGCTGTACAGCATCGGGTCCAGCATTTTCTGGTTGTAGGTTTCGCTCACAAAGGTGCCGTCGGCACGCTTGATGTACAGGATGCCGTAGGCCTGCAGCTTTTTCACAGCTTCCCGCACCGAGTTGCGGCCCGCGCCGAACTGCTTGCACAGTTCCATTTCGGTAGGCAGCTTGTCGCCCGGATGCAGGGTGCCGTCGATGATCTGGGAGATGATCCCATCCATGACCTGATCGACTACAGACTTTACCGCATTCTTCTGTTTTTCAGGATGTTCCATTGACATAGTTCCGCCTCCAAATCCGGTTCGGTGGATATTCGGGGTCGTTCAACGTGGAACGTTCTGGGGCAGAAAGCCTCCAAACATCACACGTTGAACTTCCACCACTATTTTACCATATCTGAAAAGCGGACGCAACGGTTACGCCATCAAATAGGTGGGCAGCAGGATCAGCTGAGGGAAGGCGACCATCAGGGCAATGCAGACGAAGGTGGCCGCAATAAACGGCACCAATGTGGGGAACACTTCACCAACAGTCGTATCCATCAGGTCGCAGGCAACGTAGATACACATGCCCACCGGGGGAGTGACCAGACCAATGCCGATGACCACGGTGATCAGAACGCTGAGCACGATGGGGTTGATGCCCACGCCCAGAGCAATGGGATACAGGATGGGCATAAACAGGGTCAGCGTTGCGATGGACTCCATGAACATGGTGACGATGAAGAAGATCAGCAGGATCATGATGAGGATGACGGTGGGGTTGGTGGAGAAGCCCAGCATGGTCTTGGCCACCCACTTGTCAAAGCCTGCGGTAGTCAGCATAACAGTGTACAGCTTTGCTGCGCCGATGACGATGAAGATACGGCCGCTGGTGCGGACGGTCTCTGCAAAGGCAAACTTGATGTCTTCCCACTTGAGTTCGCGGTAGATGATGCCGCCGGCAAACAGACCGTAAACAACAGCGATCACGCCTGCCTCGGTGGGGCTGACGATACCCATGGTAATGGTGCCCACGATGATGATAGGCATGAGCAGGGCGGGCCAGCTCTCCCACAGGCCGTGCAGCACAGGGCCGATGGTGAAGTGACCGGGCTCCTTGGGCACGCCTTCTTTCTTAGCGAGGAAGTAGCTGACGATCATCTGTGCCAGACCGCACAGGATGCCGGGGATGATGCCGCCGAGGAACAGCTTACCGGTGGAGATGCCGCAGATACCGGCAATGACCACCATGGGGATGGACGGAGGAATGATGATGCCGATGGTGGAGGAAATGGCGGTAACGGCAACGGTAAAGTTCTTGGAGTAGCCCTTGCGGATCATTTCCGGCATGAACATGCCGGAAACACCAGCGGTATCGGCAACAGCGGAACCGGAGATGCCCGCAAAGATCATGCTGGAAAGCACGTTCACGTGAGCCAGACCGCCGTAGATGTGGCCGACGATGGAGTAGCAGAAGTCCATCAGGCGCTTGGAAATACCGCCCTTGGACATGGTGAAGCCGGCAAAGGTATACAGAGGGATGGCCAGCAGTGCAAAGCTGTTCATGCCCTCAAACATGCGCTGGGCAATGGTGACGGTGCTGCCGCCGCCCAGGAACAGAATGCCGCCCATGGCGGACAGGCCCAGACTCATGGCGATGGGCACACCCAGAAACAGCAGAACGAAGAATGAGATCAGCAGCCATGCGATCATTTGGATTCGCCTCCTTCAGGTTTCGTGGTAAGCTCAACCACCAGATTGAGAACGGCGGACAGGATGCACAGCACACCGGCAATGGGGAAGATGGTGTACACCTGACCCATGGTGAACTGCGGCATGGTGGAAACGGCCTGCTTTGCGCGGGTGCACAGCTGGTAGCCGCCGTAGGTGACCATGACGTAGAACAGGATGATGAACACATCACGGATGATGACAACGATCTTTTTGCCCAGCGGAGTCTTACCGAGGATGGAATCCACCACCTCCACGCGGAGGTTGGTGCCCATGGCGTTGATGCCAATGCAGGCAATGAGCATGGACCAGACGTTCAGATACTGGCTGCTCTCCATGTACCACTTGAAGCCGCCGATGCCGGGGATCAGGCGCAGCACAACGTTTGCGAACAGAATTACCATCATAGCCGCGCACAGAATGGCGGAAATGAGGGTGGTGATCTTGTCCAGAGTGGTTTGCAGTTTTTTCACAGTACAAACTCCTTTCCAAGTGCGATTCAGATAAAATGCAAAGGGACGAAGGGCACGCCCCTCGTCCCTTTGCTTCGGTTTTATTTCAAGGTTTTCTGGTCAGTGATCTCAGCGGGCTTCTTTCCATGCCTTCAGCTGATCCAGCAGGTCGCCGTAGGTATCAGCGTTGTCGGTCAGGACCTTTTCGGTCGCAGCTGCAAACGGAGCCAGTTCCGGGCTGTTGATCTTCATGCCCTTCTCTTCCAGAGCGGAGACCAAATCGTTGGTCTGCTGCTCGTTCAGCTCACGGTCGTAATCGGCAGATGCCTTTGCAGCGTCGGAAACGATCTGCTGCTGGTCAGCGCTCAGCTTGTTCCAGCTGCTCTCGGCAATGGTAAAGCACATGCCGGAGTAGATGTGGTTGGTGATGCTCAGGTACTCCTGAACCTCGAACAGGTTGTTGTTGTAGATAACGGGGATGGGGTTCTCCTGTGCATCGTAGGTCTTCTGCTGCAGAGCCTGATACAGCTCAGAGAAGCTCAGCGGCTGGGGGTTGGCACCCAGAGCGGTCATGGTAGCCATGATGACGGGGTTCTCGGGGGTGCGGATCAGCAGACCGTTCATGTCGGCAGGGCTGTTGATGGGGCCCTTGGAGTTGGTCACGCAGCGGAAGCCGTTGCAGTAGTGGGCCAGCACACGCATATTCTGGCTCAGCAGGCCTTCCTCAGCGGCAGCCTCGATGTCGCTGTCCATGAATGCCCATGCATCGTCGAAGGTCTCGAACTGGAACGGCAGTGCGGAAATGCCCATCTTTGCATCGTAGGTGGCAAAGTTGGAAGCGTCGGTGATGATGATATCCACCGTGCCGGAATCCAGAGCGATAGAGTTGATCAGGTCAGCATCGCCGCCCAGCTGGCCGGAGGGGTACAGCTGAACTTCCACAGCGCCGCCGGTCTTTTCGGCAACTTCTTCTGCAAACTGCTTTGCGCCCTTTGCACGGGGGTCTTCTTCGTTGGTGGAGAAGCCCAGCTTCAGGGTGACAGCCGAGCCGGAAGCGGCAGCGGAAGAACCGGTGGAAGCTGCAGTAGAGGCAGTGGAAGCAGCAGTGCTGGTGCCGGAGCCGCCGCAGGCAGCCAGACCCAGAGCAGCAGCGGAAATGCCAGCCACCTTCAGGAAGTCACGACGGGAAATCATCTTTTTCATAAGAATTCTCCTTCAAAAAAATATCTTCTCCTGAGCCGGTCTCGTGCTCCGGCTCTTGTTCCTTTTTTAAATGGTGCCTTTCTTTTCCAGCGCCTTTTTCAGCTCGGCTGCACCAAAGCGGGGGCTGCTGAGAACCACCTTGCCAAACTTATCGGCGATATACTGTTCGCAGTAGGCCATGCTGCCCTGTGCAAACACGATCACGTCCACCTTGTCGGCAATGGTACCGGCCATCTCGGTCATGCGGGCCTTGAACTGGTCCTGATCCAGACCGAATGCACCGTCCACCAGACAGTCCACCAGTTCCACGTGCCTGTTGCACTCGCGGGCCATGCGCAGGATGGTGCCCTTGGTGGGTTCCAGCGTGGTGGGCAGGGTAGCCATCACGCCGATGCGCTGGCCCTTGCGGACAGCCTCGCGGCACATCTCCTCGTCCACGCGGACGATAGGCACACCAATGTACTTTGCCACGTCCTGTGCGCTGTCGGCAACTTCGCCCACGCTGCTGCACAGGTTCAGCATGGCATCCACGCCTTCCTCAGCGGCTTTCATGTACATGCCGATCAGGCGTGCTGCCGGTGCAGTGGTCACATAGCCTGCCGCGCGGACATCTGCCAGAATGCTGGGGTCCTGCAGGCTGTACAGCTCCACATCATCGCCCAGCTGCTTTTTGACCTCCTGCTCCACCAGTTCGATCAGTTCCGGGGTGGTGCTGGTATAGATCAGACCTACCTTCATAACGGAAAAGCCTCCTTTTGTTTTTCGTGTTCTCGTGCCGGACAAGCCCGCAGCAAAGGCTCTTTGCTACATCCTACCTTTAGTTCAATCTCAACAGCTTGTCCGTCTTTACATCCTACCATTAGATTACTCTTCGGCCCGCAAAAAGTAAATTGGCGAATAGCCGATATTTCGGGCCGGTTTTGGTCGTTCTGCACAAATGTGGGATGCAAGTGGTGAAAAATCCACTTCTTTCTGGACATCATCCCATCTTGCGGCGTATAATACCCTTAAAGAAAAAGACAGGGAAGGAGCCACCGGAACATGAATCCGTTTCAAAGTGATAACATCTGGAAAAAGAAGGCCCGGCAGGGCAAGGCGCAGCAGCATCCGCTCACGCCGCGGCAGGAGTGGCAAAAGCAGGTGAACAGCAGCAGCCTGTGGCTGGGCGGCGGCGTGGTGCTGCTGGCACTGTATCTGGCCGCTGTCCGCGCCGGCACCGTGGCGCTGGACGCAAGCGCCGTCGTGCTGATCGTGGTGGTGGGCTGCTTCTGCGTATACACTGCCGCATCCCTCGGCAGGCTGATGAAGAACAAGCCGGAGGAAAAGGCAGCAAAGAAGAAAAAGAAAGCCCAAAAAGAGTGATTTTTTTCTTCCCGCGCAGAGCGTTTTCGCGTAGGGCAGATTTATATAGCTTTTATAAATTTTTCTCCGCCGGGTACGTTCTCTTTTGCGTGCCAAAAGAGAACCAGAAAAGCACCCGCTACTTTCGAAGCGCGGGAGGCACGAATTAAGGGCTACTCGCCCTTAATAATCCCAAAGAAGATGGGCTCCATACAAAAAATCCAAGTCGCTTCGCTAAAGGATTTTTTGTGTTGCGCCGATTTGAAGTCGCTTATGCGACGAAACGTAAGGGCAATAGCATAGTTTTATTGCTTTGCGACTGTTTCCGCAGGAAACGAGCAAGAGCAGATGCCGTTTACCGCCACGACTCCTTCCCGTGAAAAAGCAAACAAGCCAGCCCCGCAGGGCTGGCTTGTTTGCAATATTTAAAATAATTTTTCCTCTGATATTGTCAGAGCAGAGCGGAGACAATTCTAAATCGTCAGGCTGTCAACCCAGTAAAATTTCCACCGCTTCCCGCAGGGTGGGCACTTCGCCCACATTGCCCGGGAAGATGATGTACGGCGTGCCGGGGAACAGGCTTTCGGCACCGGTCTGCCATACCGGGATGCCCGGCCGGATCTGGCCCAGCACCTTGGCGCATTTCACGCGCAGGGCCTTCACGCCCACGTCGCTGCTGGTGATGCCGCCCTTTGCCACCACAAAAGCCGGGGAAGCGGTCAGCCTGCCCACGCAGCTCTGCAGTGCATCGCTGATGGCAACGCTGCGCACGAGGGCTGCTTCCGGGGTGTCGTCCGGCAGGGTGAGCACCACGCGCTTTGTGGACACGCAGCAGGTGATGCCCTTTGCGATCTGCTGTGAGCAGTGGGCCACGATGGCGGCTGCTTCCTTTTCCAGCTCGCCCGGCACCAGCACCTTGTCGCTGTCCATCTCAATAAACTCGATGCCCTGTACTTTTTTCAGTTCTTCCAGCTGGGCCGTGGTCTTTTTGGTGTGGCTGCCCACCACGATGATGCCGCCTGCCTTGCTTTCCTGCGTGACCATCTTTTCCCGGGTGAGCAGCGGCTGGTCGGAAATATTGCCGATGGCCTTGACCAGTGCGGCCGCACTGCGGATGGTGAAGTGACGGCCCTTTGCCATGGCGCGGTACAGTGCCACTGCAAACACCTTCACATCGCAGTCCGCCACTGCGTTCACGATCACATGGCCGTAATCGTGCACCGCCAGCAGCTGGGCCTCGATGCCGTCAAAGTCCATGGCGCGCAGGCTTTCCAGCGAGATGCAGGTCACGTCTCCTGCACGGACTTTGCCGCCGGTTTTTTCCTCAATGTATTCGCACAGGTTGCTGGCGTGGTAGCCAAAGGTCTCGTCCTTGGCAAATTCGGTCTGGCCGCAGGGCACAAGCTCTGCGCCGTAGCGCACATAATGCACATTGTCCAGCGTAAAGCGTCCGCCCTCGCGGAAGTAGGGGCACAGGATGTCGCCATCCATTTTGTAACCGTTCTCAGCCTCCGTCACCTCGCGCAGCAGGTCGGTCTCCAGCGGGTAGTGGCCGCGCAGGGTGGAGTCGCCGCGGCTGATGATAAGGTAGTCCATGCCGAACTCGCGGGCCACCTTGGCGGTGTTCTCCGCGATCTCGCGGTGGGCCTTGGTGGTCTCGGCCACGGTAAAGCCGCGGCTGTTGGTCAGAATAAAGAAGAGCTTTTCCGGCGCAGCAAAGCCCTTGCGCAGGCTTTCTGCCGTCCAATCTGTATAAACATAGATATCATGTACCGTCTGTACGCCAGTAGGGTCGTCGTCCAGCACAATGATCTTGCGGTTGCTGGCGGCAGCTTCGGCGGCAAGGGCGGCGTTCAGTTTTTCCTCATCCACCTGCGGAAAATTGGCCAGAACATCGGCACTGCGGATCTGTTCCATCTGAAGCTCCTCCTTTATTCGTACAGCACCTGTGCGATCAGCACCAGCGGCTCGTCGCCCAGGCAGGCGATCTGGTGGGTGTCGCCGGGCATGGCGGCAATGATGTCGCCCTTCTCCAAGATCTGCTCCTCGCCGTTGATGATGTGGACAGCGCGGCCGGAGACGATGACCATGCTTTCCATCTCGTGCTCATGCGTGTGCCTGCCAATGGTCACGCCCGGTGCCAGCGTGTGGCGCACGTAGGCGCGGCCCTTGCCCAGCATTTCGGCAGGCGCATCCAGCAGGCGTTCCATCATCACGGTGCCCTCGCCGCCCATGCAATGGGGGATCGGAGTGGGTTTCATCTCAGAAGCTTTCTTATACAACATCCCATGTTCCACCTTTCAAGTCATCTGCAGCAGCATACGGCAGAGTGTTTTTAAACATCCTACCTTTCAAGTCAAGTCCATTATACATGAGCGCAAGCGGAATAGCAAGATTTTTTCCTGAAAAGCTGTTCAATTTTGTGCAATGCGTTTTGTGCAATCTGGCTGATATCCCGCCGTTCCTGCCCCGCAGGCATACAAAAAAGCTTCCCCGCCGCAGGCACGCAGCCCACGGAAAGGGAAGCTTTTGTCTGATTCAATTTCGGGTGCATCTGGCGGAAGTAGTACACCGCAGCATAACACTCCGCTTTCCTTTTTTCGGATCCCGAAATAAATTGGAACTCTGCACATGTTCAAGCTGCAGTTTTTGTGTTTTTTTCAGAGAATCCGTTTTTTGTTGCCGGAGCAGCGTTTCTTTTGTATAATGGCAGTAATGGAAGGCCGATGCCTTTTGCAGATTTTTAATCACGACGTTTCAAAAGCGAGGTGTACTGATTATGGAATGGGCAAAATTGCTGTCAACTGAAAAGCTTTCTTCTGAACCTCCTGAGCCCGATTCGTTCAAGGAGTATCCCATCAATGCATTTGAAAAGGACTACAGCCGGATCGTTTCCAGCGCTGCATTCCGCAGGCTGCAGGATAAAACGCAGGTGTTTCCTCTGGATAAGAGTGATTTCATCCGAACCCGCCTGACACACTCGATCGAAGTCTCCACGATCGCCCGGCAGCTTGGCATCATGATCTCCAAAAACACAACACAGTACAAGCCAACTGATATTGCTGTGCCGGAGGATGCCGAAGCCATCGCATCGGTCCTGCTCTGCGCCGGCCTTTTGCACGACCTCGGCAATCCGCCCTTCGGGCATTTCGGCGAGACCGTGATCGGCGACTGGTTCAAAGAGAACCTCGACCATGTAAAATACAAAGGACAGCCCCTTCGCAGCTGGTTATCCGCGCAGATGATCGCTGATCTGGAAAATTTTGAGGGCAATGCACAGGCGCTGCGGATCCTGCTGAAAGCAAAACACGGTTCCAGCCTCAATCTGTCCAAAGCGATCATCAGCACGCTGGTAAAATACCCCACCGACTCCTGCTCCGTTGATAAAGGCAGTGCGGATATCCGAAAGCACAAACTCGGCTTCTTCGCTGCAGAACAGGAGACTTTTGAGCAGATCTCGGAAGCGGTTGGGACCACCACTCCCGACAAAGGCATCGTGCGCCATCCGCTGACCTACCTGCTGGAAGCGGCCGACGACATTGCATATTCTACTGCCGATCTGGAAGATGCCTTTAAAAAGGGCCTGTTCACCCTTGACCAGTTCATTGAATATTACACAAATTCTTATGACCATTCAAAGATCGTTCCCCACAGAAGCCCTGAGTACTTCTCCGATGAGCGGATCCAAGAACTTTCCGCGCAGCGCGGTGCAGACCACACCCCAGAAAACGACAGCGCTGCATTTAAAAAATGGCTCACCCAAACGCGTCAGTGGCTGATGTATGTAGCCATCTACCGTTTTTCCTGCAAATATAAAGAGATCATGGCCGGAACCTACTGCGGTGATCTGTTTGAAGGAACCAATCACGCCATCACCATTGACATCCTGAAAGGGGCCATGCGGAAATTCGCCTTCGATACGCCCGGCATCCTGAAACTGGAGCTGTCCGGACAGGTCATTCTCGATTTTCTGCTGGATCATTTTGTTCCCGCCGTGCTGTACTATGACTCTGCATACTGCACCAACGGGCAGGCACCTTCCAAGGCCGACAAAAAGCTTCTCGCCATCTTCTCCGGCAATTACAAGCAGGATTACCAAAACGCCCGAACCGGCACGGAACCTTTTGACTTGTACCTCCGGCTGCTGATGGTCACCGACTATATCAGCGGCATGACAGATTCCTATGCCCGCACGCTGTACCGCGAGCTTAGCGGTATTGAATAACGCTGCCCTGTTCAAATCCCACGTACCCGGTTCGTCTGCCGCTTATGGGCTACGGCATGATCGTTCAAAAACTGCTGATACATCACTCTGGAAGCCTCGCACAACTTCAAATCAGGTGCCAGCTTTTTTACGAAGACACTGCTTGCGAATGCGAACGCCTTTTGAATTGCAAAATGATTTTTCAGTTGCTATACTGGGCTTATCAAATTTTTTCGGGAGGATGCCGCAGTGACCGCACAGACAATGCTAATCGGGAACAGAGCTTGCCGCATTTACGGCGAAGCCCATGCAGAATACCTACTGCTCCAAATGACAGGCGAACATGAGCTGCAAAGCATGGAAAGCGAGGTTACCGCTATTGCACAGAGTGCGCACCACTTTCTGTTTGCGGCCGTGCCCGTGGAAAGCTGGAACGATGCACTTTCTCCGTGGGAAGCCCCTGCTGTGTGGGGAAAGCAAGGATTTGGTGGCAAGGCTACGGAAACCCTGTGCTTTCTGACAGAGCAGGTCATTCCGTCACTGAAACAACAGTTTGATCTCCCGGAAAAAGTCAAAATCATTCTGGGCGGCTACTCGCTGGCCGGACTGTTTGCATTGTGGGCATCCACCCAGACTGATCTGTTCTATGGTATCGCCGCCGCATCTCCCTCGGTGTGGTTTCCGGGCTGGATGGAGTTTGAACAGCGGCACCCGATACAGGCACAGCGCGTTTATCTGAGCCTTGGCGACAAGGAAGAGCATACGAAAAACGCTGTCATGGCTGCAGTAGGTGATAATATCCGCACCCTGCACAGCCGACTTATAGAGCGTGGCGCAGACTGCACCCTTGAGTGGAACAGCGGCGGGCACTTTAAGGACGCTGACCTGCGCATGGCAAAGGCATTTCGGTGGGCGATGGAGGAAAGCCGATGAATATTTTGATCGATGCAGACGGCTGTCCGGTGGTCGATTTGACTTTGCAGATTGCAAAACAATTCAGTGTTCCAGTCATCATCCTGTGCGACACCTCTCACCAAATCGAGCGGGAAGGTGCGCAGACGCTGGTGTTCGATAAAGGGGCAGACAGCGTAGACTTTGCCCTCGTTAACCGGGTAAAACCGGGGGATGTGGTCGTAACACAGGACTACGGCCTTGCGAGTATGTGCCTTGCCAAGCGCGCACGGGTGCTGAATCAGAACGGTTTGGAATACACCGCCGACAACATGGAAGCTCTCATGCTGCGGCGTTATGAAAACAAAAAGCTCCTCCGTGCCGGAAAGCACCCCAAGGGGAGCCCAAAGCGGACGAAGGAGCAGGATGAAGCATTTGTCACCACACTGACAAATATTTTAGCGAGCATCTGATTTTCTGAACGGAACACCGGCGAATTTTTTCGCGTCACATTCTCTGTAAGTGAAACCCGTCAGAACAAAGCACCTCTCCACTGCATGAAATCATTGAGATACCGCTGCTTTATCCTCTGGCCACGATCTTCTGAGCGCCGCATAGGAAATAAGGAAGTTTGCAAGCCAACCTGCCGGGACTGCAAGCCAAACAAAAGCAATGCCAAAACGCGGTGCACAAATCAAAGCAACAGACAAGCGGATTGCAAGGTTTACCATATTTGCAATAAGAAACGGCCGCATGATTCCAAGTCCGCGAAGAACGCCATCAGTCGCCATCTTGATGCCCATGAAGATGAAAAAGTAACCAAGCCATCTCATATAATCACCGGACACCTGATAGGCCAACGCGGTTCCATCTTTTCCCAAGAACAACGAGGAAATCTGTGTGTGCAGTGTTTCAATGACCACGAAAGCAAGAACTGCAAAGCATAGATCCAACACCAGTGCAGCATGATAACCTTTTTTGATACGCTCAATTTTCTTTGCGCCAAAATTCTGGGATACAAACGGCGAAACTGCATTGCCGATGGATACGAAGATCAGCGAAAAAACATTTTCTACCCGCATCGTTGCCGCATACCCGGCAAGTGCCTGTGTGCCGAAGGGATTTACCACTGCCTGCACGATCATCATACCGATAGACACTGTGGACTGCTGCAAAACCGATGGTACCGCAATGCGAAGCATGGAATACAGCTCCTGCCGGTCGAACCTGCTAAAGGAGCTCTTGTATTGCCGCATCCGAGACAGAAAGATCAAAAACGAAAACACGGCAGAAATTCCTTGTGCGATCAAGGTCGCAAGGGCTGCACCAAACACCCCCAGACCAAGACCAGCCACCATCCAGAGATCCATAAAAATATTCAGGATAGATGAGAATATCAGCAGTCCCAACGGAATTTTGGATTCACCGATGGAAGTGAACATGGTGGAAAGAATGTTGTACATGAATAGAAACGGGAAACCCACAAAGTAGACACGCAGATACAATACTGCTTCTTCCAATATATCGGCAGGGGTCTGTAATCCGCTCATCATGAAATGGGAAAAGCAAAAGCCAAAGACACCAAGGACAACGCTTAAGATCAAAAAGCTGATCAGGGACGTTGACACAATGGTTTTCATTTTACCATAATTTTTTGCACCAAAATAGCGGCTTACAAGCACACCTGCGCCCACACCAGCACCAAGCGCCACACAAATAAAAACATTGGTCAGTGCAGCACAAGCACCAACAGCCGCAAGTGCCGAGGAGCCAACAAATTGACCAACTATTATGGAATCGGCCATATTGTATACTTGTTGAAAAAAGCTGCCAAGGATCATCGGCATCGCAAAAACAGTCAGTGCTTTAAGGGGTGGATCTGTGATCAAATATTCATCTTTCGACATGATTATATTCCTTCCAAAAATCGTTTATCGCAAATTTTATCGCAAGTTAAGAAATTCGTGCAACATTCAAACGGCATCTTTGCGATATGCAATTCACCGCTGTTGCATTAAAAAGTTGAATTGCTATAGTATTGGAATCTATCCAATATAAGTATATTCCCCCCTGTCTCAAAATGCAATCTGCGACTTCTGGCGGAGATGGTGGATATTCTCCCGCGGGCTAAGCAACAGCCCGCAGGGCTGATTGCTTGCGGCCTGCGGGCCGCCGCCCTGTTCTCATCCTCATCATCTAGCCGCAAAAAAGGCACCAGCCTGAGCTGATGCCTTTTGTTGGCGGAGATGGTGGGATTCGAACCCACGTGCCCGATTAAGGACAAAACGATTTCGAGTCGTTCTCGTTACGACCGCTTCGATACATCTCCATATATTAGCCTTTACAGTATAGCAAAAAAGCGGTTTTACGTCAACACTTTTCTCCCGTTACGGCACGGCCCGGCTGCAAGCCATACGCAGCCGGGCCGTTTTGCGTTTTTGGGGCAGAAAGCGCGGTTTCTTTGCAAAAAAGGCTGTTCTTTTGGGCGGGAGCCGAGTATAATAGGAATGATATTTTTCAAATTTGAAGTACAGAGGAGAGCATTCCAATGGCACAGGCAAAACAAGATATGGGCACCGGCAGCATCAAAAAGCTGATGCTGCAGCTCATGATCCCCGCCGTGGTGGCGCAGGTGGTGAACCTGCTGTATAACATCGTGGACCGCATTTACATCGGCCACATTGCGGGCATTGGCGCGGCAGCGCTGACCGGCGTGGGGCTGTTCACACCCATTCTGATGCTGCTGAACGCTTTTGCCATGCTGGTGGGCGCGGGCGGCGCGCCGCGCACCGCCATTGCTCTGGGGCAGGGCGACAGGAAACAGGCAGAAAAGATCATCTCCAACAGCTTTACCATGCTGCTGCTCTTTTCGGTGGTGCTGACCATTGGCTTCTATGCCGGGGCACCGGTGCTGCTGCGGCTGTTCGGTGCCAGCGATGCCACCCTGCCGTACGCCCTGAGCTACAGCCGCATCTACATTGCAGGCTCGGTGTTCGTGCTGGTGGTGCTGGGCATGAACCCCTTTATCACCACGCAGGGCTTTGCCAAGACCAGTATGCTTACCACCGTGATCGGCGCGGTGATCAACATTATCCTCGACCCCATCCTGATCTTCGGGTTCGGGCTGGGCGTGCGGGGCGCGGCCATTGCCACGGTGCTCAGTCAGGCCGTGGGCGCGGCATGGATCATCCGCTTTCTCACCGGCAAAAAGACCATCCTGCGCCTGCGCAGAGACTACCTGCGCCCGGAAAAGCAGATCATTCTGCCGGTGCTGGCGCTGGGCATCTCCTCGTTTGTGATGCTCTCCACCGAAAGCCTGCTTTCCATCAGCTTCAGCTCCAGTCTGGCGCGGTACGGCGGCGATGTGGCTGTGGGTGCCATGACCGTCATCACCAGCGCATCCCAGCTGTGCACGCTGCCCATTCAGGGCATCTGTCAGGGCGGGCAGCCGGTGATGAGCTTCAACTTCGGCGCAGGCAAGAAGGCCCGCGTCAAGGAAGCCTTCCGTTTTCAGCTGACGCTGTGCGGGTCCTACACCTGCTTGTTCTGGCTGTTGATGATGCTGTTTCCCGGCGCGGTGGCAGGCATTTTCACCTCGGACACCGCACTGATCCAGTACACCACGTGGGCCATGCGCATTTACATGGCGGGCATTTTTGCCATGGGCTTCCAGATCGCCTGCCAGCAAAGCTTTATGGCGCTGGGGCAGGCTAAGGTCAGCCTGCTGCTGGCCTGCCTGCGCAAGATCATTCTGTTGATCCCCCTCATCTTCATTCTGCCGCACGTTCTGCCGAACCCGGTGTTCGGCGTGTTTCTGGCCGAGCCGGTCAGCGACATTCTGGCCGCCACCATCACCACCATCACCTTCTTTGCTCGGTTCGATAAGATCCTCGACCGCGGTGCCGCAAGAATCTGACAAAGAGCTTTTTCTGCACAGTTATCAACCCCATCAAAATCCTTTTAGCTTGTATCTGATATCAGCCCACCTATCATAAACCTTGCATCATTCTGTAACACTATGTAATCTTTTGTTTTTTCGCAATTATCCAGCTGACGAAACATGTTCCATGTGATATACTATTTTCAAGTAATTCGCATTTACATCAAAAGGGAGGCTCCGATATCATGGCCCTGCAAAAACTATGCAATTGAACCCATGAAAACCTTTTTGGATGGTCAATATTCCATTCCAAATTATCAGCGGGAATATTCCTGGGAGGAAAATGAAATTCAGGATTTTCTGAATGATCTGGAGGATACCTGTGCCAATCCGAGCACCATTCACTTTTTCGGGCAGATCGTAGTTCACAATGATGAGGACTCCCAAACAAAATTCATTATTGATGGGCAGCAGCGCACAATTACATCCATGATTTTTGTGCACTCTCTTCAGCTTTTGTACGAAAATCTATATTTTACCACTCAATATCATCCTGCATCAAAAAAGGAAGTTCTATTGTCCAATTATGTAGGAGAATACTCTGATGAGGAAAAAAGCCTTCATCTCATCCTTAGTGAAGCGGATAATCCTTACTTTATTCAAACCATAACTGCTAGACAGCCGTCTGGTTCCAAAGAAACGAAAAAGTCCTGGGAAAGAATCCGAAAAGCATTCAAGACTATTTATGAATATCTTGATTCGCACTGCCAGGACGCTTCCGATACTTCCAAGAAAATGGATTGCCTTAACCGATACTTCGAGGCCTTCTTCGAGCGGTTCAAAGTCATGTATATTGAGGCCACCAAGCTGGAAGAAGCTTTTATCATTTTTGAAACATTGAATGCTCGCGGAAAAGACCTTGAAACAGCAGATTTACTCAAAAATTTTGTTTTCAGCAAGTCAAAAGATGTGGATGACACTCAGAAAAAATGGAATTCCATTGTAGACAACCTGGATAAAATTGATACAACCAATTATATCCGACATTATTGGAACTCTTCTCATAAATTCATTCGCAAAAACGACTTATACCGGGAAATTGTAAAATTCATCAAGACCCCTGCTGATGTGTCAGCTTTTCTCGATAGTCTTGAAAATTGTTCTCAATTCTACCATGACATTGCATTTCCGGAGGAAAACGTTGATTTTACAGACGATAAATTGATCTCTTGTCTAAAGAATCTCAAAATCCTCAAGGCCAAAACTTTTTACCCGATTTTGCTTGCAATGAAACAGGCGAAAGAATCCTATTCTGAAAAAGACCTCTTGACCGTCGCCGAAACCATTGAAGTCTATGTTTTTCGTAATTTTACAATCTGCGGAAAGGTTGCCAACACCGGTGAACGATTCTTTTCTGAGATCGCTCTCCGGATTTACGGTGATCTAAATTCCGTTACCGCCATCTGTAAAGAAATCCGAAAATCAATTGTCCCAGACGATGAGTTCACTGCTGCTTTCAATACCTGGTCAGGTTCCAACCGTGAAATTATTCGCTATATCCTGAGAAAAATCAACAAACAATTATCTCCAACAGATGAATTGAATCTCAACAACAGCGATGTTCACATCGAACATGTAATGCCAATTGAAAACAGTAAATGGAAAATCCCGGAAGATACTCACAATGAGTATCTTTGGCGGTTGGGAAACCTCACGCTTTTAAGCGGAAAGCTGAATATCCAGATTTCCAATGAGGTTTTTCCAATTAAAGTGTCAGAATATGCCAAATCAAAAATTGACCTTAATAAATCGCTGTGCACCTGCAGCGATGGTACTCCGCGCACAAAATGGATCGTTCCCGATGATATTGATATCCGTCAAAAATATTTTTCGGATTATGCACTCATAATCTGGCACATCCATTAAACAACTTTTCTATTCAATCAATAAAACAACGCGGCCCCCATACATGAAAAGGGAGCCGCGTTGTTTTTTATTCCGGTTTTATTTCCCCGCCAGCAGAATGGCCAGCACGGCTTTCTGCACGTGCAGGCGGTTCTCGGCTTCGTCAAAGATCTCCGGTGCGTGCTGCTCGAACACCGCCGAGGAGATCTCCTCACCCCGGTGGGCAGGCAGGCAGTGTAGCACCATGACATCGGGCTTGGCGCTTTCCAGCAGCTTGCCGGTGAGCTGGAAGCCCACAAAATCCCGCAGGCGCTGCTCACTTTCCGGCGTGCCGGGCTGGGCGGTGTTCCACACGGCCGTTGCCACCACGTCGGCGTCCTGAATGCCCTCGGCAGGGTCTGCGGTCAGGTGGAAGGCGCTGCCGTACTTGTGGGCGAACATCAGCACATCCGCCGCCGGGCGGTAGCTCTGCGGGCAGACGCAGGTGACCTGCATCCCGGCCAGCAGTCCGCCCACGATGAGGCTGTTTGCCATGCTGCTGCCGTCGCCGACAAAGCAGAGCTTCCGGCCCGTAAGGCTGCCCCGGCGCTCCCGAATGGTCATCAGGTCGGCCAGCACCTGACAGGGATGGGCGTAATCCGTCAGGCCGTTGATCACCGGCACACCGGCCAGCTCGGCAAACTCTTCCAGATCGCTCTGGCGGTAGGTGCGCCACACCACGCAGTCGTAGTAGCGGCCCAGCACCCGGGCGGTGTCCTTGAGGGGCTCGCCGCGCCCGGCCTGCAGCTCGGCGGTGTTCATGTAGTTGCCCAGACCGCCCAGCTGGTACACACCCACCTCAAAGCTGGTGCGGGTTCGGGTGGATGCCTTGGAGAATATCAGGGCAACCGTCTTTCCTGCCAGCAGCGGGGCCGTGCCGCCCAGCTTCTGCTGTGCCTTGAGTTGATCGGCCACATCCAGAATGTGGGTCAGCTCGGCAGGGGAGAGGTCGCTCATTTTCAGCAGATTTTTCATGCCTGCTCCTTCGGAGCCGTCGGCTCCATCTTGCCCAGCACATCGCTCAGGATCTCCAGCGCCATGTCCACATCGTGCTCGCTGAGGGTCAGCGGCGGCAGCAGGCGCAGGCGGGTCTTGGCTGTCAGCACCAGCAGGCCCGCTTCGCGGCAGGCGGCCAGCACATCTGCGGCCTTGAGGTCGTAGAACTCGATGCCCACCATCAGGCCGATGCCGGAAATGCTCTTGACATGGGGCAGCTTTGCGATGCCTGCGCGCAGCTGGACGGCGCGCTCGTTGACATTGGCAAGGAAGCTCTGGTCCATGCGGTCCACCACCACGTTGGCACCGGCGCAGACCACCGGGTTGCCGCCGAAGGTGGAGCCATGGGTGCCGGGGCCCATGCCCTCGGCCACCTTTTCGTTCATCAGCACTGCGCCGATGGGCAGGCCGCCGCCCAGACCCTTGGCCAGCGTGACCACGTCCGGCTTGAGGTTGTAGTGCTCGCAGCACAGGAAGGTGCCGGTGCGGCCCACGCCGGTCTGCACCTCGTCCACGATGAGCACAAGATCTTTTTCGTCACAGAGCTTGCGCACGGCCTGCACGTAGTCCGGGTCCAGCGCCATCACACCGCCCTCGCCCTGAATGAGTTCCAGCATCACGGCGCAGGTGGTGCGATCCACCAGCTCCTCCAGCGCTTCGATATCGCCTGCCGGAGCATACAGGAAGCCCTCGTTGAAGGGGCCGAAGTAGTTGTGGAACACCTCCTGACCGGTGGCGGTCAGGGTGGCGATGGTGCGGCCGTGGAAGCTGTTCACCAGCGTGATGACCGTGGTGCGGTCCTTGCGGTAGTGGTCCACGCTGTACTTGCGCGCGGCCTTAATGGCACCCTCGTTGGCCTCGGCACCGGAGTTGCCAAAGAACACCTTGCTCATGCCGGTGCGCTTGCACAGCTTTTTGGCCAGCTTGCCGCAGGGCGCGGTGTAGTAAAGGTTAGAGGTATGCTGCAGCTTGTGGGCCTGCTCGGAAACGGCCTCGGCCCAGTCCAGATCACAGTAGCCAAGGCTGTTCACGCCAATGCCGCTGGTAAAATCCAGATACTGCTGGCCCTCGGGGCCTGCGGCGCGCAGGCCGTGGCCTTTTTCCAGCACAATAGGGTTGCGGTTATAGGTGTGCAGGACGTATTCGCCGTCCCGCTTGATGACTTTTTCAGAATCCATAGGTGTACCCTCCTGTGAACAGAAACTGTGAACAGAAAACCCTCTCAGGCGCTTTCGCGCCAGAAAATGCTGGCAAAGGCTTGAGAGGGTCATTTTTCTTATTATACCGCCTGCACGGCACCTGCGCAATGCTTATTCGCGGTGGCTGCGGCGGTAAAAGCGGGTGCCGGAGCCGCGGTTGGAGAACAGCTCCAGCAGGATGGAGTGGGGCACGCGGCCATCGATGATGACCGCCTCGTGCACGCCCTGATAGATGGCATCGGCCATGCCGCCGATCTTGGGGATCATGCCGCCCGCAATGATGCCGGCGGACTTATAGCCCTCGATCTCGGACACCTCCACCTCGGGGATGAGGGTGCTCTCGTCGTCCTTATCCCGTAGCAGGCCCGCGATATCGGTCATGGATACCAGCTTCTCCGCTTTCAGCGCAATCGCAATCTGCGCAGCGGCGGTGTCGGCGTTCACGTTGTAGGCCTGACCCAGATCGTCCATGCCCACCGTGGCGATCACGGGGATGAAGCCGCCGTCCAGCAGGCTTGCGATCAGGGTAGCGTCCACATGCACGATCTCGCCCACATGGCCCAGCTGGGGGTCCAGCTCGGTGCAGCGCAGCATCTGGCCGTCCATGCCGCACAGGCCCACGCCGCGGCCGCGCAGCTTTGCCACCAGATCCTTGTTCACCTTACCGGCCAGCACCTGCTGCACGATCTCCATGGTGGCATCGTCAGTCACGCGCAGACCGTTTGCGAAATGGCTCTCCACGCCCACTTTCTTCAGCATCTCGTTGATGGCCGGGCCGCCGCCGTGCACCAGCACCACGCGCACACCCAGCAGGGTAAGGGTGACCAGATCGTTCATGACGGCATTTTTCAGTTCTTCGTTGATCATGGCATTGCCGCCGTACTTTACCACCATGGTCTTTCCGTGATACTTCTGGATGTAGGGTGTCGCCTCAGAGAAAAGGCGCGCCATTTCTTCGTTTTTCATAAGATTTCCTCTGAACCCTCTCAGTCAATGCCTTGCGGCATTGCCAGATTCCCCTTTTTGTCGCTCACGCGACATCTTCCCCCAGCGCGGGGGAAGTCTGTCCTCTCAAGGGGGAGCCTTTGCTGGACGGGTCACTTTATTTCATAAAATCAGCTGCTTGTCGTTCGTTTTAAGCTCCCCCTTCGGGGGAGCTGGCGCGCAGCGCCTGAGAGGGTTATCAGGTGCGGTAGTCGCCGTTGATCTTGACGTAATCGTAGGTCAGATCGCAGCCCCATGCCTTTGCGGATGCATCGCCGGTGCCCATGTCCACCTTGACCAGCACATCGTGCTCAGCCAGCACCTTGGCGGCTTCGTCCTCGCTGTAGGGGTGGTAGGCGGCGTTTTCGCACACATACACCTCACCAGCCTTGCTGGAAAGCCACACGCAGACCTTATCAATGGAGAAATCGCCAGGGGTGTAGCCGATGGCGCACAGGATGCGGCCCCAGTTGGCATCGCGGCCGAACACCGCGGCCTTGAACAGGTTGGAGCACACCACACTGCGGCTGACGGCACGGGCGGTCTTCAGGTCGGGGGCGTGGGTCACTTCGCAGGTGATGAGGTGGGTGGCACCCTCGCCGTCACCGGCGTGCTCGGCACACATGTGCTCTGCAATGGCGGTGAGCGCGGCAACAAAGGCTTCGTAGTCCGCGTTCTCCTCGCAGATCTCCGGGTTGCCTGCAAGGCCGGAAGCCATGATGATCAAGGTATCGTTGGTGGAAGTGTCCAGATCCACGCTCATCTGGTTGTAGGTGCCGGGCACCACAGTCTTGAGGGCCTTTTCCAGCAGGATGGGCGAGACCGCCGCATCGGTGGTGTAGAAGGCCAGCATGGTTGCCATGTTGGGGGCGATCATGCCGCTGCCCTTGCCAATGGCACCCACCGTGCAGGTCTTGCCGCCCAGCTCGAACTGGATGGCGTATTCCTTTTTGTGGGTGTCGGTGGTCATGATGGCGGTGGCGGCATCGGTGCTGCCCTGCTCGTCCGCAGCCAGCTTTGCGGCGGCGGCAGGGATGCCCCGGGCAAAGGGGTCGATGACCATGGGCTGACCGATGACACCGGTGGAAGCGGGCAGAACGTCCTGCGGGTCGATGCCCAGCTCCTTGCCCACCAGCTCACAGCATTCTTCGGCCAGAGCCACGCCGTTGGCGGCGCAGGTGTTGGCGTTGCCGCTGTTCACGATGATCGCCTGTGCGTAGCCGTCCTTCAGGTGGGCGCGATCCACCTTGATGGGTGCGCCGCAGACCTTGTTGGTGGTGTACACACCGGCGGCGGCGCAGCGCACGTCCGCCTTGATGAGTGCCAGATCGTATTTTTCTGCATGGTTTGCGCGGATGCCGCAGTGCACGCCAGCCGCTGCAAAGCCCTTGGGCGCGCAGATGCCGCCCGCAACTTCTTGATACTGCATAATGATCTTCCTTTCCCACAGGACGAACCCTCTCAGTCAATGCCTTGCGGCATTGCCAGCTCCCCCAAAAGGGGGAGCTTTTCAGCAAGAGGGAAACCTTATCTTTTTGCCAAAAGCTCCCCCTTCGGGGGAGCTGTCACCGTCAGGTGACTGAGAGGGTTTTCTTTTTTATTCCAACCCTTCGGTCTCTTCCAGCCCCAGCATCAGGTTCATGCACTGGACGGCCGCGCCGGAAGAGCCTTTGCCCAGATTATCGAACAGGGAGACCAGCATCATCTGGTCGCCTGCAGCGTTCACGGTCATGTACAGCTCCATGCGGTCGGTACCGGCCATGGCATTGGAGTACAGGCCGTTCTCCGGCAGGGCTTCGTTCAGAGCGTGCACCTTGACGGTGGCAGCATCCTTGTAATATGCCGCAATGCCCTCGGCCACCTGTTCGGCGGTGCTGCCCGCCAGCGTCAGATCCAGCGGCACCAGCACCTGCATGCCGCAGTAGTAATCGCACACCACGGGCACGAACATGGGGGTGTGGGCAAGGCCGCTGATCTTCTGCATTTCCGGCAGGTGCTTATGGGCAAGGCCCAGACCGTAGCTCTTGGGTGCATCCAGCTTGCTGTGCGCCGGACGGTCAGCGCTCTCGTACTCGGCGATCATCTTTTTGCCGCCGCCGGAGTAGCCGGAGATGCCGGTACAGCTGAAGGGATAATCGGCCGGTGCAAGGCCCAGCTCCACCAGCGGGCGGGCAATGCTGATAAAGCCGCTGGCATAGCAGCCGGGCACTGCCACGCGGCAGGAATTTTTGATTTTTTCCTTCTGGCCCGCCAGCTCCGGGAAGCCGTAGTCCCATGCGGCATCGGTGCGGAAGGCGGTGGAGGTGTCCAGCACCTTCACGTCCGGGCGCAGCAGGGGCATGACCTCTTTGGAAGCGGCATCCGGCAGGCAAAGGAAGGCGAGGTCGGCAGAGTTGATCACCTTCGCGCGCTCGTTCACATCCTTGCGGCCCTCTGCGGAAATGGAAAGCAGCTCGATCTCCGGGCGTTGTGCCAGACGGTCGGCAATGCGCAGGCCGGTGGTGCCGGAAGAGCCATCAATAAAAACTTTCACGCTCATGCGTTCTTTTCCTCCCACGCATCCAGCTGTGCGTTTGCCAGTGCGATCTGGTTCTTCACGCTGGCTTCGCTGGGGCCACCGTAGCTGGTGCGGCCCTCGCAGCACTTGACCAGATCAATGGCATCGTAGATATCGTTCTCGAACAGAGCGCTGTAGCCCTTGAACTCGTCGAGGGTCAGCTCTTCAAGGGTCTTGTCCTTTGCAATGCAGTCGGACACCATGCAGCCGGTCAGCTTGTAGGCATCGCGGAAGGGCATCCCCTTCTTGGTGAGGTAGTCGGCGCAGTCGGTGGCGTTGATGAAGCCCTTGGCGGCGGCGCGGCGCATGTTGGCCGGCAGGGTCTTCATGGTGTCCAGCATGGGAGTGACCGTCTTCAGGCACAGCTCCAGCGTATCCACTGCGTCGAAGATGGCTTCCTTATCTTCCTGCATGTCCTTGTTGTAGGCGAGGGGAATGCCCTTCATCATCACCAGAAGGGTGTTCAGGTCGCCGTAGACGCGGCCGGTTTTGCCGCGGATCAGCTCGGTAACATCCGGGTTCTTCTTCTGCGGCATGATGGAAGAGCCGGTGGTAAAGGCATCGTCCAGCTCAATGAACTTGAACTCCCAGCTGCACCAGAGGATGATCTCCTCGGAAAGCCGGGACAGGTGCATCATGCAGATGGAGATGGCATTGGCCAGCTCGATGCAGAAATCGCGGTCGGACACGCCGTCCAGACTGTTGGCACAGGGAGCCGCAAAGCCCAGCTTTTCGGCGGTGAACTGGCGGTCCAGCGGGTAGGTGGTGCCAGCCAGCGCGCCGCTGCCCAGCGGGCACTGTGCGTCCATGCGGGCGGTGGCATCCTCAAAGCGCTGCAGGTCGCGCAGCAGCATGGAGGCGTATGCCATCAGGGCATGGCCAAAGGTGATGGGCTGGGCACGCTGCAGATGGGTGTAGCCGGGCATGACGGCGGTGGTGTTCTCACCGGCCTTTTTGCAGATGACCTTGATGAGCTCCACGATGTAGGCCTGCAGGATGTGGCTGTAATCCCGCAGGGTCAGGCGGATATCCAGCGCCACCTGATCGTTGCGGCTGCGGCCGGTGTGCAGCCGCTTGCCGGCGTCGCCGATGCGGGCGGTGAGGGTCTGCTCCACAAAGGTGTGCACATCCTCGGCATTGGGGTCGATCTCCAGCCTGCCGGCTGCCAGATCGTCGGCGATGGATGCCAGACCGTTGAGGATGTCCTCACAGTCCTTTTCCGAGATGATGCCCTGCTTTGCCAGCATGGCGGCGTGCACGCCGCTGCCGCGCATATCCTGCGCGATCATGCGCTGATCGAAGCGGATGGAGGAGTTGAAGTCGTTCACGCGGGAATCCACGGCCTTGGAAAAACGGCCCTTCCAGAGTTGTTCTGCCATAGTTTTATCCTTTACTGATAGGCGGCTCGCCCTATTCACTCCCTCAGTCACGGCTTGCGCCGTGCCAGCTCCCCCGAGGGGGGAGCTTTTCTTCTGCCTGCGAAAGGCAAGAGCTTCCCCACTTGAAGAACGGCTTTGCCGAACTGCGCATAAAGCTCGCCCTTCGGGAGAGCTGGCAAACCCGTCAGGGTTTGACTGAGAGGGTTCGTTAATTTCTTCTAAAAACGGCAAAGCCGCCGCAGGGGAAAACGCTCCTGCGGCGGTGCCGCCGGCAACGATGCCGGTTGGATGGAACTTCCGTGTGAAAGTGTGAAAACACACGAAAGGGAAGATGTTACAGCTGATTACTTGATCTCCGGCCAGTTCTTGGACAGCTTTGCACGCTCCTTGATGGACAGACCGAACAGGTTGATGAAGCCTGTTGCATCAGCCTGATTGTAGTCCTCGTCCTCACCGAAGGAAGCGGTCTGCTCGTCGTACAGGGTATACGGAGAGGTGACACCTGCGTTGATCATGTTGCCCTTGTAGAGCTTGAGCTTCACATCGCCGGTGACGGTCTTTTCCAGACTGTCGGCAAAGGCATCCAGAGCCTCGCGCAGCGGGGTGAACCACTGGCCGTTGTAGACGATATCGGCATACTTCTGGGCCAGCTGAGCCTTGAAGTGAGAGCTTTCCTTATCCAGAGTGATGGTCTCCAGCACATTGATGGCCTTGTACAGGATGGCACCGCCGGGGGTCTCATACACGCCGCGGCTCTTCATGCCCACCAGACGGTTCTCCACGATATCCAGCAGGCCGATGCCGTTCTCGCCGCCCAGCTTGTTCAGGTATTCCACCAGCTCCACAGCGCCCATCTCCTTGCCGTCCACGGCGGTGGGGATGCCCTTTTCAAAGTGGATGGTCACATAGGTGGGCTTATCGGGAGCCTGCTCGGGGCTGATGCCCAGCTCCAGGAAACCGGGCTTGTTGTACTGGGGCTCGTTGGCGGGGCTCTCCAGATCCAGACCCTCGTGGCTCAGGTGCCACAGGTTCTTATCCTTGGAGTAGTTGGTCTCGCGGTTGATCTTCAGGGGGATGTGGTGAGCCTCGGCGTAGTCGATCTCCTCGTCACGGCTCTTGATATCCCACTCACGCCACGGAGCAATGATGGCCATATCCGGGCACAGGGCCTTGAGGGTCAGCTCAAAACGCACCTGATCGTTGCCCTTACCGGTGCAGCCGTGGCAGATGGCATCTGCACCTTCCTTGATGGCGATATCAGCCAGAGCCTTTGCGATGCACGGACGTGCAAAGCTGGTGCCCAGCAGGTAATCTTCGTACTTCGCGCCGAACTTCAGGGTGGGGAAGATGTAGTTCTCCACAAAGTCCTTCTTCAGGTCCAGCACGTACAGTTTGGAAGCGCCGGTAGCCTTGGCCTTTTCTTCCAGACCATCCAGCTCCGTGCCCTGACCCACGTCACCGGAGACAGCGACGACCTCGCAGTTGTTGTAGTTTTCCTTCAGCCAGGGAATGATGATGGAGGTATCCAGACCGCCGGAGTAAGCCAGCACGACTTTTTTGATGTTTTCCTTTTTCATAGGTGACGCTCCTTTTTCATAAAAATACACTTTTGTTTTCTGATGCGCACTTTCCCTTCGCATCCTCTTCCGTTGCGTTTCGGTTGATGCTTTTATTATACGCCGCGCTGTTTTTTCGTCAATAACAAAACCATACAAACCTTTTTTGCTTCCGGCACCCGTTTTTCGTTCATGTTGCATCTTTATGCGTTATTTGAAGAATATATTCATATTTTATGCATTTGCACAGTATATATTCGGGGCACATGCAGCCTGTCCGGAGGCATGTGCGGACTACAGCACACGGAAAGAATTCACACCGCAAAAACAAAAAGCCCGGGACCCTTTCGTGAGCCGTCTGGCCCTGAAAGAGTTCCGGGTTTCGTTTTGGCCTTATGCGCCGGCAAAGGGCCCGCCCGCCGCCGTCCATGCGGCGCACAGCAGTTCCTTCTGGGCCTTGGGCAGCTGCTTGAGGGCATACTCCCGCCGCAGGGCGGCGCGCTTATCCGCGCACAGTTCCAGATAGGCAAAGCCCCCGGCCCCTCTGGCACGGGTGTACTTTGCGCCGCGTCCGCTCTGGTGGGCGCGCAGGCGGGCGGCAGGGTCGGTGGTCCAGCCGGTGTACAGCGTACCGCCTGTACACCGCACCATATACACAAAGGCGGGCTTTGGCCGGGCGCACGGCTCAGATGCGGCCATTGTTCTTTAACACCTGACGGCAGGCGGCAAGGGCAGTTTCCTTATCCTTGGCGGTGATGAGGAAGCGGCTGGCGTGGCAGAAGCTGATGCCCGGGATGCCGCTCTTCTGCTCAATGACCTCCTGCGGCTGGCCGGCCCAGCTCTGGGGGAAGGGCAGCTTGGGGCGCTTGGTCTTGTGGTCGGTGACGCACTGGGCGCTCCAGCCGCCGCGCTGGCTGGGGTAAACCACGAACAACGCGTCCGTCTTGTACAGACCGTTCTTCCACGGCAGATAGCAGGGCAGCACCACGATGCCGTCCCGGGAGTTTTTGTAAGCCTGCTGCACCTTTTCGTCGGCGCGGTTCACGGCGTTGGCGCTGGCGATCTGATTTTCCAAGATCTGCTTTGCCACGGCCACCGCCTTGAAAAAGCAGGTGTCCTGATCCTCTTTGGAGTCCCACACCGGGTTAAAAAAGCCAATGGCATCGCACAGGCTGTTCTGCTCGCCGGTGTTATCGTTGAGGTCCAGCGGCTGGATGAAGTTCTCGTCAATGAGCCGGGCCTGACGCTCACCCACAAGGCCGGGGCCGAGCACCCGCCACAGCAGGCCGAAGGCCGCATAGGGCACGCCATTGGGGCGGCACTCCCGCGGCTCCTGATGGTGGTCGAACATACCAAAGCCCACATCGTACACGATGCCGTCAAAATCATCCGGCACCACAAAGCCGCGGGTGATCTTAATGTCCGGGCGCAAAATTTGCAGCAGGGCAGTGGCAAACACATCGTCGGCGTGGAACTTGCCGGCATGGGTGAAGCCGTTTGCAGGAATTTTCATAGATGTACCTCGTTCCCAATAAAATGTCTGGCAACAGTATAGCACACTTTGCAGAAAGGGACAACGAAAAGCCCCGGAACGGGCACGCCATTCCGGGGCTTTTTGAGCGTATTCTTACTTTTTCTTTGTGGTGCGTGCCTTTTTAGCGGCAGGAGCGGCGGGCTTTTCCGCCGGGGTGGTCTCCGGCTCGCCCAGAGCCAGAATGCTGCTCAGCTCCTTCTGAGCTGCGGCATTCGTGGCATCGGTGGTGGCCAGCACGTCGGCGTAGAACTGCTCCATGCCCTCGCGGGTGGAGAAGGTGGCAACGTACATCTGGTTGCCCATGGCGCCGCTCAGCGCGTCCGGCATGCGGTCCACCATGCGCATGTTCTGCTGGTACTTCTGCATGATCTGCTCGTGGCTGTACACAAAGTGCTTGCCGTCGCGGCGGCCTGCAAACGGGCAGTAGAAGTGCTCGCCCACCGGCATATCGGTGCCGCCAAAGGCGATCATGTCCGCCCAGATCTTGTAGACGTTGGTGGAGCGGGCAAAGTTGATCATGTCCGGGGTAAAGCCGCCGCAGGGGCGCATGTTGACCTCCAGCGCCACGATCTGGCCCTTTTTGCCCATGCTGGCCTGATTCTCGGTCATGCGGAAGAACTCAAAGTGGATGAAGCGGCTCTTCACGCCAAAGCTCTTGACGGCGGCACGGCCTGCAGCGCGGGTGTCCTCGGGCAGGTCCTTGATGATGTAGTAGATGGAGTTGTCGTTGTCGTTGACGATATCCATGATGGACATGGGGCTGACGTTGCCGGCCTCAAAGATGGGGTTGCCGTTGGCATCGATGATGGCATCGTAGCTGTTCACCTCGGCCCGGACGAACTCCTCCATGATGTACTCCACATCCGGGTGATGGGCCGTCTTCTGCACGAGGAACTTTTTCAGGTCCTCGTCGCTGGACAGCTTGTGGGTGTCGGATGCGCCCACGCCGTTATCCGGCTTTACCACCACCGGGTAGCCCACCTCGTCGATGAACTTCCGGCAGCCCTCGTAATCGTCCACCATGTGGTAGCGTGCGGTGGCGATGCCGGCCTTCTTGTAATACTCCTTCATCTTGCTCTTGTACTTGATGCGGGGCATATCGGAGGTCTGGAAGCCGGAGGTGATGTGGAAATCGGTGCGCAGGGCTGCGTCCCGCTCCAGCCAGTATTCGTTGTTAGACTCCAGCCAGTCGATGCGGCCATACTTGAAGGCAAAAAAGGCCACGGCGCGGTAGACCTCGTCGTAGTTTTCCAGACTGCCCACCTTATAGTACTCGTTCAGGCTGTCCTTCAGCTCCGGCTTCAGCTCATCGTAGGGCTGGTCGCCGATGCCCAGCACATTCATGCCGTTGTTTTTCAGCTCACGGCAGAACTGCCAGTAGTTGGTGGGGAAGTTGGGCGAAATAAAAATAAAATTCTGCATGGTTTTATGATTCTTCTTTCCTCTATAAACCTCTATCAAGGCGGCCTCGCCCTCTCCGTCCGCTCGCAAAGCTCGCGTCCACCTCGTTCCCCTTTCTGTCGCTTGCACGACATCTTCCCCCGACCGGGGGAAATCTGTCAAAGGGAGAGGCCTTGGCAGTACGGCAAGGCCTTTTGGTTTTGCCAAAGGCTCCCACTTTGGGGGAGCTGTCACCGAAGGTGACTGAGAGGGCGAGCCATTTTACTCGCCCAGAATATACGGCATGTAATATGCAGTCTGCTTATACCACCAGTTCCAGTCGTGGTTCACATCGTGGCCCCACAGGTCTACCCAGATGGGGATGTTCTTGGCCTCGAAGATGCGCTTGAGGAACCATGTGGTGTCCGGCTGCTCCCAATCGCCCTGACCGCAGCAGATGACCGCCTTCTGGCTGCGGAACAGCTGCATGTAGGGGTGATCCTCCGGGAAGTTCTTCATGTAGTCCACGGGCGAGTTCATGTACACCAGCTCGTCCATATAATTGCCGAAGCCATAGTGGGCCGTGTAGATGCCGCTGAGGGCCAGACAGCCGCAGAACACATCCGGGCGGCGCAGGTACAGGTTGACCGCATGGGTGGCACCCAGACTGCAGCCAAAGGCAATGACACCGGGCAGGTCGTCCCAGCCGTTGCGCTCCTTGGCCAGATACTGGAGCTTGGGCACAGCCTCCTCCACGATATAGCGCAGCCACTGCTCATAGCGGCGAATGCGCCAATAGGGGTCGCCCTGCGTGTCGGACCAGGTCTCCTTGTCCATGGTATCAATGGAGATCACCATGATCTTACCAGCATCGATCCATGGGGCAAGGGTGTCGGCCATGTGGAAGTTCTCAAAATCGAAGAAGCGGCCATCCTGACAGGGGATGTACAGCATCGGGCGGCCTGCGTGGCCGTAAATTTTGCACTCCATGTCGCGGCCCAGCGCCGGGCTGTAGTCCTTAAAATACTGCATTTCCATGGTGTTTCCTCCTTTTAGGGTTTACTCCTCCACCTCATACATCAGAGTATGGAACATAAAGGGCAGCTGTTTTTCCCAACTGGCTTCGCTGTGGGTGCCGCCGGGCACGATGCGGCTGGTAAGGTGGATGCCCCGGGTCATGACCTTTGCGCACATCTCTGCAAAGCCGCGGCGCATCCCGTCGTGGTTGCCCATCTCGCGGGAGCCGTAGTCCATGTACAGCACGGTGCCCGGCTCCAGCTTTGCCCGGCCCACAAGGCCGGAAAGCTTTTCCGGCGACACCCAGATGGACGGCGACAGCGCCGCCGCACGGCTGAAAGTGTCGTTGTGCTGCAAAAGGGCGTACAGGCTCATCAGGCCGCCCATGCTGCTGCCGCCGATGAAGGTGTGCTCCCGGTCGGGCAGGGTGCGGAAGCTGCGGTCGATGAAGGGCTTGAACCGGTGGATATACCAGCTCATGGTGGCCTGACCCGTGCCGTCGAAGTGGCCGAACTGCGGGTCGTCGAACCGGTAGGGCGAATACTCCACCAGCCGTTCGTTGTTGGCTCCGGCGTTGCACTCCACCGCCGCCACGATCAGCGGGGTGTCGGTGTAGTCCAGATAATCGGCCACGCCCCAGCTTTTGCCAAAGGTGGCATCCTCGTCAAAAAAGACGTTCTGACCGTCGAACATATACAGCACCGGATACCGGTGGTCAGGGTCAGCTTCATACATCGTGGGCAGATAAACATATCCTCTGCGCTGCTCGGTGCCGTTGACGGCAGGGTAGCTCACGCTCCATTTTTTGACCATGGGTTCTTCCCTCTCAATCTTTCCTGCACACAGCCTGCCGCAATGCAGGCCGCTGTTCTGTTTTCAGTTTAGCACTGCAGGGCACAGAAAGCAATTGCGCCGGGAAATTTTGGAGTTTTGACGGAAGGCGTTTTCCGATATACGGCAAACGCCGCCGAGCGGAGGCCTGGCGGCGTTTATCCTCATTCTGAATAAAAAGGTTCTCTCCGGAGAATCGGGATCAGTTCTTTTTCTCAACAGGCACGATCCAGCCCTTGGTATCGGGGATCTTGCCCCACTGCATACCGGTCATGGTGTCGTACAGCTTCTGGGTGACAGGGCCGATCTTGCCGTCGCCGATGTAGGCGTGCTCGCCCTTCCAGACCAGCTCCTTGACGGGGGAGACGACAGCGGCGGTACCGGTGCCGAACACCTCTTCCAGCTTGCCTTCGCGGGCAGCAGCCATGATGTCGGCAATGGCGATCTTGCCCTCGACGACCTCATAGCCCCAGTCCTTCAGCAGCTCGATGCAGCTGCGGCGGGTAACGCCGGGCAGAACGGTGCCGACGGTAGCAGCGGTGTACACTTTGCCGTCGATCTTGAACATGATGTTCATGCTGCCAACTTCCTCGACGTACTTCTTCTCCACGCCGTCCAGCCACAGCACCTGTGCGTAGCCCTGCTCCTCGGCCAGCTCACCAGCCTTGATGGAAGCAGCGTAGTTGCCGCCGCACTTGGTGAAGCCGGTCAGGCCGGGAGCGGCACGGATGTACTCGTCTTCCACATAGATGCGGACGGGGTTGATGCCCTCGGCATAGTAAGCGCCCGAGGGAGCGCAGATGATGCAGAAGATGTAGTGCTTGGAAGCGTGCACGCCCAGACCCACGTCATTTGCAAACACGAAGGGACGGATATACAGGGAAGCACCGTCGGAATGGGGCACCCAGTCACGGTCCACGTCCACCAGAGTTTCAACCGCCTGAATGTAGTCCTCCACAGGGATCTTGGGGATGCACAGACGGTCGGCGGAGTCCTGGAAACGCTTTGCGTTGCAGTCCGGGCGGAACAGCTGGACGGTATCATCAGCCGTGCGGTATGCCTTCATGCCCTCAAAGATCTCCTGAGCGTAGTGGAACACGACAGTAGCCGGGTCCAGTTCAAAGGGGCCGTAGGGGACAATGCGGGCATCGTGCCAGCCTTCGCCCTCGGTGTAATCCATCACGAACATATGGTCGGTGAACTTCTTGCCAAAACCCAGATTGCTCTCGTCAGGCTTTGCCTTCGGAGCAGTGGTACGGGTGATCTTGATATCCAACATGATTTATTTTCCCTCTTTCCTGATCTCGGGCGCAGCGAATGAAAATGCGCCCGCAAACACCGAATGTTGTTTTCTATTATAATAATATGAATGTGATTTACAAGGAAACGAAAAATCTTTCATCTTTGGACAGGTTAAGTTGCGCTAAATTGCCTGCTTTTCCATGTGCAAACTGCCCAAAATATGATACAATGAGGGCATAAGCCGGATCTTACAGGCTCAGAAAGGAGCTTTTGCACAATGATAAAAGGTGTTATTTTTGATATGGACGGGCTGATGTTCGACACCGAGCGCATCTGGGCCACCCTGTGGAAGCCCGCACTGGCCACACTGGGCCTTCCTTATAAGGAAGGGCTGGACGCTGCCGCGCGCGGCTCGGCAGGCGATTCCATGCGGGCCGTGCTGCGCCGCTTCTACGGCCCGGACTGCGACACCGATGCCATCATGGATGCCCTGCACGCGCAGGCAGAGACGGCCTTTCAGGCACCGCCGCCCAAAAAGCCGGGTCTGGATGAACTCATCGCCTATCTGGAAGCGCAGCACATTCCCATGGTGGTGGCTTCCTCCAGCCGGATGGCGTCCATCCTGCGGCACCTCAACAACTGGCACATGACCGATCACTTCAAGGCCCTTATTTCCGGCGAGCAGTTCACCTCGTCAAAGCCCGACCCGGAGATCTTCCTCACCGCGGCCAAGGCGCTGGGCACCACCCCGGCTGAAACGCTGGTGCTGGAGGACAGCTACAACGGCGTGCGGGCCGGTGCGCGGGGCGGCTTTGTCACCGTGATGGTGCCGGACCTTGCCCCCGCCGACGACGAGATGCGCCGTCTGTACACCGCCGAGTGCAAAGACCTGCGCGAGGTGAAAAAGATGCTGGAGGAGGGGAAGCTTCTTTCCGAAGCCTGAAATATACAGTTGGTCTTTTACATTTTCACGCTAAAAAAAGCGGAGAACATCCTCAAGGAAGTCTTTGCTCGCCTTACGCTGTACATCTTTGCAGACAATTTATAATAGGTTGGATTCTTATTAAGCCCACACAGTTCTTGTGCTTTCTGATTCGTAATCGACGGCTTATGCTGCAGATACTCCATGATCCGGCTTTTTGCCTGAATCTGGCTGACCGTCTTGTCCTGCACATAGGCCACATCGGTTTTCACCGTTTCGTAGACCTTGAGGGACAGCATATAGGTCTTGCCGTTTAGTTCCAGAAGCCCCTCGTCCCGGCAACCACACACAGAAATATTACTCCTGATATGGTAAAGCCCACAGACCGGATTTTATATCCAGCTTGTGGGCTTTGCTTATTTTCAGCTATCCTGTTTTACGCAAACATTGCATCTAGCTCTTTATCGGTAAACATTTTAGACTGCTTCAGCAAACTTTTAACGCACTCTCGGAATGCTTCTTTGTTCACCGTTTTCATCGCAGTATCCTTGTACACCAGCGTGATAACACAATGTAGCTGCTGGATAAGGTCAACGGCAGAGAGCTGTGCATAGGTGTTCCCATCTACAAGCTGTATCCGAACATCCCGGAAACGCGACCAATCCTGTCCGTACTGGCAGATGTACTGCTGAATCGTATTCCGCATGACATCTATGTTGCCAGATTCCATTGCCATCCGCGCCTGCTTGCATTTTTTCTCAGCCGTGTCAGCAATCGCGTGTGTCAGCTTTGCGGCTTTGACAACGCACTTTTCAAATTGTTCTACCTTATCAGTGTATTGCGATTGAATTTTGATGTACTGTAGTTGGTTGTTGTCCATAGCACAACCCTCCTTTCTGGTTGGTATTATTATACCACAATTTTCCAATGTTATCTACATGGATTTTCCGGCAATTTCTCAAATAATTCGACGTAATATCACTTTATATTTGATTTCTGTTATAAAAAATGGAGCGCGCAGTTGTAAACTGTACGCCCCATTTTAGGTTATTTAGCGATTCTTGTCAGACTGCGAGAGAACGCTGCCCACAAGAGTTTGGGTCGTGCTGCTGTATTTCGGGCCATTCAAAGCTGCCGATGCAACGCCTTCCATTTTCTTTCCCGTCTGATGACCGCTCTTTGCCTGCGAAAGTGCACTTTTCACCGCAAGCTCTTTCCGCTGCCGGTAGTCCTTGCACTTCACCCACGACTTAAACTCCTGCCGGGTGCTTTCCCCGGCAGCAATCATTTTGCGGAGTGCTTGTTCGGTCATGGTGGGGCTCCTTTCTTAAAAAATTATAGTTCCCTCTATCGTTCCCAAATGCAAAACACCATCTTTTCTAAAGGTTTCTACCGTTGCGTTTATCAGCTTTAAGTCCTCCAACTTTTTATTGGAAGTAGACGCAAACCATATAGAGAGATTCTGTTCATTTTCTGCGGTGCTAAGCATAAGTTCTCGGTCTTTTGAACCAAAGAGATCCATTTTTCCGCCATACCGCTTGGGTTTGCCCTCTTTTGTGCACGTTTTAGTGTATATGGTGTTTTGGGCAAGCGAAAACACACAGATTGTAATATCGTGAATGGTTTCATCAGAAAGCTGCTTAGAAAAGTTGGCAGCAAGATTTTTCCACTCAGACACCCATTTGTCATACGGAATACCATGATAGCCTCTAATTTTTGTCGTTCCGTCTATAAACTTATAGCCGTTGTCGATAGCTCCTTGGATTGCATCCATTGCAACACCTTGGTCTCTGCTTCTATGAGCAATTAGATTTGCAAAATCATAAATGTATTTATATTTTTCGCTATCCAGTTCTTGTCGAAGAACCATCAAGAATCCCAATATATCGTATTCTGTAAAATTATTCTCCGCAAGCAAACCGAAGTAATGGGCTATCATCAATCTTTCTTTTTCATCATAGTTCATACTTCCATGATGTTTGCTATGTTTTTTGCCCAAAATAATCACTCCATCACTCTAATCGTACTCTCAATAAATCACTCGTATCTTCCTCATTGTTCAGGTATCAAAAGGACTTGCGCATACATGGACAATTCAATGTGGTAACCATCCTTGACCGTCAGTCTTGCCTTTTCACCATTGCTTGATAATTGAAGGGATGCACTTACATCATCGAAGTTGGAATCGGACACAACAAAAATGGAGGACTGCTTTGCTTTGTTTTCGACTGTATAATTTCCAGTGGGAACTGTGTACCGAACATATTTATAGCCGCTCTTAGTAGTCGCTTCTTTTCCGTAATCGCCCAGTTCACCATCCGTCAACAGAATAGAGCCATCGGGTACATCTCCAGCATCAGGCTTCAAATCTTCGTTCTTGTAAAGAAAATCATCTGTTGCTCCATTTTTGGTATTCTTAATTGAATAGATTTCATCATTAATCGTGGCTATCTGAATATATATCTTTCCGTTAATCTGTGCATTGTATCGGCTACCAGCAGCCCAATCATCGGTCTGTTCTAGCCAATTCACATCATCCAGTGTATAATCAAGGCCTGCAAGCGGAAGTGCCGCTTTTAAGTTTTTAGCAAATGTTTCGGTCACTTCTTTGTTCCGCTTCAAAAAAGACTTAATTTCATTACTTTCATCCGTTGAAGAAACAATGAGCGAAGAGGATTTTTCAATTGCATCAGATTCTGCGATTGTTTCTTCCGCAGTCTGCTGCGATTCTGCTTCTCTGCTTGTCGTTGCTTCACTTTCAACTCTGCTATTTGCCACTTGTTCTGATACTGCCGCTTTTTCCATCACCCTAGCGTCTGATTCTGCGACTCTTTTAGCTTCTTCTGCCTTATCATATGGGAGCATCATTCCGGCAATAAAACCCACCAGCAGAACTGCTAACACTATTAAATTTTTCCTAAAACTACGCTTTTCATGTTTAGCAACCATTCTTAAGAAACCGCACAGGACTTTTATTGCATAAAAAATCAACCCAAATAAAAATGCAACACCAAGATGCCTCAAATCTTTTTGAGACACTGAATAGCACACACCGTAGCCAAGATATGCTATCGCTACGCCACACAATACTCTTTTGTTTTCTTTTCCTCTAAGCGTATTGATTATTTCATATATTCCAAGTGCAAACCCGACAAACGCAAGAAGCACTCCTAGAATTTCCATTTTACAGATTCCTCCTTTTCAACGCTGTAAGGCAATTATAACACAGAACATAACCCCTTTGTAGTAGTCTTTTTGATTTTGCAAGAAACTTGGCTGATTGAGTGATTGATTCTATCCCGTTTCTCGCCATCCGTTCCTCGGGTACACCAATCGCATCTCAACCGCCCAAACAATGCGCTATTTCACCATGGGAAATGTGCTTGTCGTTCCGCTGGTCAAGGCCATAGGCAAGCGGATCAGCGCACTGGCTGAGGACGAGCAGCGCAGTTGATGGGCGTTTCTCTTGGGTTTCCAAAGGGGTGCGCCACTCCAGTGCCACCTACCAGTTGATGATCTCTGGTGGCGACATCAAGGCGGTGCAGGGGACTACCGGTCACGCCAGTGCGGATATGCTGGTGAACACCTACGCTCATATCCAGCAGTCCTCCCGTGTAGAGCTGGGCAAGAAGTTTGAAAGCGGCTTCTATGCCAAGCCCGACACCCCCAGCCCGCAGGCTGTACCCGCCGCAGGCGAACCCACCATCTCCATGACGGCTCTTTTGGAATTGCTCAAGGATGCCGACCCGGAAATGAAGGCAAAGCTGCGCTTGGCACTGCTCACCTGATGCAAAAAAGGGCACTGATTGCAATGCAATACAGCGCCCTACATCATCGGACATGGATAACACCGACCGTGCAAAAACCGTGCAGAAACCGTGCAGCCATGGCTTACAAAACAAAAAAGCCATGAAATCTTTCGATTTCACGGCATTTTCTGGTGCAGTAAAGCAATCCAAATCCGAACCATTTTCCTTTGATGCGGCTTGGGCCGCTTCCTCAAACGTGATGGTCTGTGTACCTTCTTTATAGTTAAAGGTTATCAAAACCTTATCATCGTACAGATAAATCGAATTGATGAACGTATCCACCAACGCCTGCCGCTGGTCTTTCAGGCTCATGTCCAGCTTACGGAACCTCATCAACCAGAAACGGATAAATTCCTCTTTGATCTTGGGCTTTGCCAGCTTTTCTTCTGCAATGCGGGCTTCAAGCTCACGCTTGGTTTCTTCGAGCTGCTCCAGCCGTTCCTTGGTGGAACTGGTGAGGATTCCGGCCTGAATCGCGTTGAGCATATTCTGGATACCTGATTCCGCATCCCTGAGCTGCTTCTCATAGAGGGGAAGGTTGGTGTTCTCCCGGTCTTGCAGTTCCATGACTTTGGCGATGATGGATTCCATGGCGGCATCGTCCCGGACAAGCTGCATGGTCTGGTTGACCACCAGATCTTCCAGCCACTGTTTGCGGACGGTTTTCTTCTTGCAGCCCTTCTTCTTTTTGGCAGTGGCACATTTATAGTAGCGGTGGACTTCTCCCGTCCGGCTCGTACCGCTTTCGCCAAACATCAGCGCACCGCAGCAGCCACAGTGCAGCTTGGTTGTCAGCAGGTAATCGTCCTCTGCCTTTCTCCGGGCAGGGGCTTTCTTGTTTTTGGCAATCTTTTCCTGCACATCATCGAACAGTTCCAGCGGCACGATGGGCGGAATCGCATCCGGCACGACCACATCCCGGAATTTCAGTTCTCCGATATAACGCCGGTTTTTGAGCATGTGCTCCACGCTGTTGTAAGTAAATTCGCCTCCGACCGGGTTCTTGATGCCGTTTTCATTCAGCCAGTCCCGAATCTCTTTCATCGTGAGGCCATCCCGATACTTCGTGAACGATTCCAGCACGAAAGGGGAGGCAAGCGGGTCGATGTGAAATTTCCGCTCGGAATCCAGCGTATATCCAAACGTTCCACGACCACCGTTGCAGCGGCCTTTCAGGATGTTCTCTGTCTGTCCACGGACAACCTTTTCGGCAAGGTCGGCAGAGTAGTATTCTGCATAGCCCTCCAGAACCGATTCCAGAATGATACCCTCTGGCCCCTCGGAGATGATCTCCGTAGCTGACATGAGCTTGACACCGTTCTTCTTCAGCTGGGTTTTATACCGGGCACTATCGTAGCGATTCCGGGCAAAACGGTCAAGTTTCCAGACCAGTACAATATCAAACAGCTTCTTGTCGCTGTCCTTGATCATCTGCTGAAACTGCGGGCGGTTGTCCGTCTTAGCAGAGATGGCACGGTCAATGTAGTGCTTGACGATAGTGATGCCATTTTTCTCGGCATACGCCGTACATTCACGAATCTGACCCTCAATGGATTCTTCGCGCTGGTTATCACTGGAATAGCGGGCGTAAATCACGGCGGTCATGGCGGACACCTCTCATTCCACATCATTGAACGGTGAAACGTTCTTTCAAAGCATTGTTTCGTATAATGTATATACCATGTTTTGATGGAGAAATCAAGACTTTTTATTATCTTCAGTTTTTCTTTTTGAACAATTGACCCAACAGCCACCCCTCTCGTTGAAATGAGGTGACTGTTGGGCCGACTTGCTCGGATTCCTTTATTCTTCGTTTAGCTGGACGATGGTATTATAAAAGATTTTGTTTGGAATAACGACTTGAAGAACACCCTTTTTCAAAAGTGCTTCTATGCGTTTCATGACATACCAGTCACTTACCGGCGCAGAAATCGCTTTTAATGCGTCTGCGGTAAGTTCACCAACCGAAATAGGAATTCTCGATACTAAACTAATAATTCTCTGGTCGAAATAATCTATGTTAACGCTTTTAACATCGTTCGCATGCCAAATACGCATGGAGGTGTTTTCGTTTAATAACTTTCCCCATCTTTTGGCATACTCGGTAATAGTTTCTTCCGTCAAATACTTTTGTGAGATCTTATCGGTTTTCCCTTCCATAAATTCTTTCAGACCTTCTCTGGATGCAAGCAAAATTCTATTTGTACCATACTTTGCTGCATAGTAACAAATATAATAAATGCCGCACCAACAATCGGCAGAACTCCTGACCCAAACACGCAGTGGCTTATGATTTATCATATCACATTGAACCGCATTCGCTGTACCATGATATTTCGACCACAGTTGTCTAGCTTCAATTTGGCTGTCAGGATAATATTCTGAAAGGCAATTCACGAATTGTTTGCAACGATATTCTGAATCGCAAGCATATTGAAGTTCTCCCATTGATAACATAAACGGAAACAACTTTACACTTTCGACGATGCCTAAAGCTGCTAACATATTGACATCACTGGGTTCAAAAACAATTTCATCCATAGCTGGTCAGAATCATAATTTCGGGATAGTGACTTGTGTAGTTGCACTCCAATAGATTGGTTTGCTTGAGCCAACCACTCCAAAATAACACCCAACGCTGCAATCAAGATAAGTTCCAACATCATAGAAGTCATATGTATAGGTTGTATTATATATACTTTGTTCTGGAACTAGTGCTGTCGTTGAAAATGGGCAGCTTCGTTCGATGTTATCGGAATAGCTCGTGTAGTAATCCGTTCCTGAAACATTTTTTATTAAATCCGGGCCAATACCGACGGTAGTTCCACTCATATAAAAGCCCAATCCATTGGCCTTTGTATAAAGAACTCTCCATGTTCCATCAATATACGATACAACTCTTGAGCCGTCTGTATTAGAAACAGGAACGCGCATTGGAACCTCGGCCAAAACATAAAATCCGAGATTCTCTTGTTCTTGCACAGAAAGATTGAGAAGTTCTTCTATCGAATAATCATCGATCTTTCTCTTATTTCCAGTTGCAAATGCTGGCTGAATGGTCAGGAGAAATAAAACCGTGACCAATAGAATGGAAATCAGCCGTTTGATTTTGTTAGTCATAGTATACTGCCTCCTAATTTATTTTTTTCTTCACTCAATACACTAAAGCTCCATTGGAATCGCCTTCATTAAATTTTCCCCTTCAGGTGTATACTCCTCGGCAAATAAATGTGAACCATACAAATGCTGAAACTACTAGAATACTGCTGGAATAGAAAATATTGTGACCTTACACTGCTTTGGGTGATTACTTTGCTTTCCTTCATTGAATAGCTAGAACAACAGCTACTATCAAGAACAAAGTTGAAAGCCCAAGCTGAACCCATGCAATTTTTTCGTTTTCGGCATTGTTACAGCCTTTGGAGGATACTGCCACTTGGATATAATGCACTGCTACGATTCCATATGAGAAAAACAAAGAAGCCCAAGCATAAGGTACTGCGCTTTTATCTGTCAATCGGACAAGATTACTAGTCCATACTGAAATGCAGCCCCAAAGGGCAAAAGGAGCAATAAGAAAAAAGTTGCTTTTGCCTTTTTTCATTCTTAGCCTCCCACAGCTTGATGGTACGATTTTGTAGTATCCATAAGGTGTCCACCGGAATCATACGAATACAAAATATCATGATAGCAATGGGTATAGTAGCTATTACTCATGATCACATTTTCCTTTCCTTATTTTGATTTGATTGCTTTTACGACTAAATAAATGACCAGTATGCCGATGCAGAGAGAAATAATTGTCAATGCCTCTGCCGTTGCATTAAGGCAAGCACCAATAAAATAAATCAATACCAAAAATGCAACAAAAGCGATAAGAAGCAGTACCCATTTGTTTTTTTTCATGTTATCACCTCCCTATCTACAAAAGTTGGCATTAAATTTTTGTTGAACCAAAGGAATTGTTGAGAATACAATCAATACCCATTTGGAGAGATAGTAGCAAACTACATGACGTGTATACGGAAGCACATTAAAAATGGCAAGCAGGAAATCTATTGATGAAAGAATAGATGCGATTGTCTTGTAACTTGACTTCTTCTTTTCACCTAAAGACTTATTCTTTGCTTCGATAGGAGAGAGAAAGATGGAGATGACCAAAAGAGCTGCTGTTGTCAGGATACGAAAAAGGTGATTTGCTGCGATTGCATTACTTAGCAAAATGCAGATAAGTGCCAGTCCGGTAAACGCCAGATAGCATCTGGTGTGCGACGTTGCGTGATATCCACCAATGTAGATTCGCTGTGGGATAAACCCGATCAAAAATGAAAGTGCGTACCGCACATCACCACACACAGCAGCGATGAGAATAACAAGCAGAATGCTCACAACAGATGATATGAGCAACTCGTACCCATAGACATACGCATCCGCCTTTGCTTCATCTATCACTTTTTGCTCGCAGAAAAGACGGACTAATTTTTGAGACAGCGTGCGTTCCCACATTGCAGTTGCGCCACCTTATCTTCTGATTTTTGCTTCACTGTATCATAAATTTCAGCAAAATCAAGAGGTTTGGCAAAACTGGTCGTTCTGGTGACAAAAGTGGTAGGTCAGGCTACTTGTAAGGAGCCTTTGCACAGTCTATAATAGTAGCAGGACATTATTTTGTGGAGGTTGTCGAAATGCTGAAGTACCACGTTGCAGTCTGCGATGATGAGAAGTCAGACCTTGATGGCATTGTTCAAAGCGTCCAGCAGTACGATGTGCAAGGCTGCTTTGACATTGAGACTTACATGGACGGGAATGAGCTTCTGAGCGAATTGCAGATGCAGAAGAAATCCTTTGATCTGCTTCTTCTCGATATCGAGATGCCATCCAACGGTTTTCAGCTGGCACAGTCTCTGATCCAAATGGAGAAGCATCCTTTGGTGGTATTTGTCACGAAGCGGCATGAGTACGCTGTGCAGGGATATGGCATTGCATTCCGCTACCTTGTCAAACCTTTGGATCAGACTCTGTTCGCTGCGGCAATGGATGCTGTCCTTCAGGAACTGAACTCCAAACATTTTACAATCGAATACGATGGTGTTACCATATCCTTGGAAACATCGGACATTTACTTTCTGGAAAGCCACGGACATAAAGTTCTGATTCACTGCAAGGAGCAAGACCTTACATTGCGAATGAGCATTCCTGAAGCCTTGGAGCAGCTTCCAAAACGGTGCTTTGTGTCACCACACAAAAGTTATCTCGTCAACATGGAACACATTGTTTACGCTACGGGAACCGCTGTTTTTCTTTCCAGCGGACATCAGCTGCCGATCAGCAGGAGGAAGCGTCAGGAGTTCAATCAGAACTTCAACGCTTATTTGGGAAGATGATGCTATATTATTTCGTTGAGTTTGCAGGGAGCTTTGCCAACATTGCCCTGTTGCTGCTTTTTATCGGTCGGCTGTTTTCTAAAAAAGAACCTGTTTCAAGATGGTTCTATCTATATGTTGTACTTTTTGTCGCGGGGCAATGTGATTTGAGCTTATTCCCGGATTGGGTAACGCAGCGCACGATCTATCTTTTAGTTGGCGGATTTCTCCTTGCATTGCTGTTCTATGAGGTGCGCCCATGGCAGGCAGTTTTCGCAAGCGGAGCCTTCTTTACACTGGCTGCTTTGGTTGAAGTGTTTGCAATGCTTTTGATTGGGCTGCGCATCCCGGATACCGACATTCTGATGCAGGCTGGGGCAGCACGGTTGGTCTATGTTGTTTTTTCAAACCTGATTCAAATTCCACTCGTAGTCCTGATCTCACATTTTTTTAGCCGAAAAGGAAATGCTCTGCGCATCCTATGGCTGCTGCCGATCATTGCGATTCAAATCGCAAGTATTGCTGTCTGTTATGTAGCACAGTATCATGCTGCGGATGAGTATTTCCCAGATTATATGGTCGGTCTTATGGCTGTGCTTCTCCTTATAAACATCCTGATCGTGTTCTATGTGGAAGCTCTCCGGGAAAATGAACTGGAAAAATTCAAAGTCAAGTTCAACGAGCAGCAGTACAACCTTCAAATGGAATACTACCAGCAGCTCAAAGAACGCCAGGAAGAAGTCCGTTCTCTACAGCATGATGTGAAGAAATACATTCTGGCGATGCAGGCAGTTGCAGAACACGGTGATACCGAAGAACTTCACAAGATCGCACAGGCCGCCACGAATGTTTTCGAGCGTTCCACAAATATTTCTGCGGTCGGAAATCCTGTTGTTGATGCTCTTTTGAATTATTACTTACGAATTGCGGAAAGGAATAACATCAACGTCAAACTGGATGTGACGATTCCTGAAGTCCTGACGATCTCATCGTTGTCTTTGAGCATCATTATCGGAAACACATTTGACAATGCCATCGAAGCCTGTTGCGACCTGCCAGCGGAACAGAGAATCATTCATCTACAGCTGCGCAAGCAGTATCGAAGCCTCTTCTATCGGCTGGAAAACCCATACAGTGATACTTCTCGCGGAATCCGCATCGGAGAGTATCACGGTTACGGACTAAAAAATATAAATCGTATCGTTCAGGAGAACCATGGTGACTTCTATACGAAAAAGAAAGACGGTGTGTTTACCGTCCAAGTCCGCCTGAACTGCGAAAATTAAAACATTCTCCTAAAACATTGCTTTGCTTTTGCTTGTACTTTGTGTGTTTCATTCATCTGATGTATTCATTATCCTGAAGTGTTGACACACATCAATACTTATGTTATCATTCCCAACAAATCCACAGCGATTTCTGTAAAGAAACGATTCTGTGCGGTTTTATTTCCTGCGAAGATTTACCGCCCCGCAACACACCCGATCATTTTGCCGTCTGTTTCACCCGACAAAATCCTTCGCCTGTACTGCGTGGGCGGTATTTTCTTTTTGGGGAAGCCGTACCTTGAGAATTTCATGAGCCGTCCGAGCGTGATACCGGCTTTTCGGCCAACGCCGCTGCAAAACAGGGGCAGGAACTTCGTTCGGAGCAAACGGCGATCAACATACACGAGCAGCGGAACTCTCTACTTATTTTTGCGTCTTAACAATTCGGAAACAACTTTCGGAAATGCGTTTTGAGCGCAGCGGTGGAGAGCAAGAACCGTCCCGTGGCCACAAATTTTCAATTCTTGAAAATGTTGTGCTCCACCGGGACTTCACATCTGCAACTCTTGCGAGTTTTGATGTGATCTTGTTGGGGCGTACCTGCCCCAAACCCTGCTCATATTCGCACCTTGCGGTGCGAAAGAACGGCGTGTCGTGCTTACATAGCTCCACCGAGGAGCTAGCGAAACGACAGGAGGTTCAATGAACAAAACGAATGTCAAAACGAAACCCAGCACGACCCACCGCCACGACACGCCGAACAACAAAACGCACATCATCAAGTTCCGTGTGACGGAAACTGAAAAGATGGAACTCCAATGCACAGCAAAACTCCTTCATCTCTCCCTGTCCACCCTCATCCGCCGTGCGCTGCACAATGCGAAGATCGAGCGCACCGTTGTCGTTGCCGGCGGCGGAGAAGAAACCCTGACTGCCGTTTCCACTCTGCTTGCCCAGTGCAGCAGGGTGGGCGGCAACCTGAACCAACTCGCACGACACTTCAACTCCGGCGGAGCAGACACCGAACAGCTCCGGGCGAAACTTCTGGACGAACTTGCAGACCTGACTGCCTTCCGGCTCAACGCCGAGAAAGTTCTGGGTAAACTGTATGGCAACGCTGAAGCATATCGCCTCTAAAAATTCGGACTACTCTGCCGCTGAGACCTATCTGGTTTACCAGCACGATGAATTTTCCGGCAAGAAAATTCTGGATGAACAGAGCAGACCCAAGCTGCGGGAATCGTACATTCTGGACACCCTTGAATGCGGCGAAGCCTCGTTTGCAATGGCCTGCCTGCTGGCAAACCGGAAGTACGACAAGAACAACCACCCGGATGACATCAAGAGTCACCAGTATATCATCAGCTTCGACCCGCGGGATGCAGCCGAAAATGGGCTGACGATGGAAAAGGCACAGGCCCTCGGCCTGAACTTCTGCAAAGAGAACTTTCCCGGTCATCCTGCTATCGTCTGCACCCACCCGGACGGACACAACCATTCGGGAAATATCCATGTCCACATCGTGATCGGCAGCGTCCGGACACGAGAAGTGGAGCGCAAGCCCTATATGCAAAAGCCCCGTGACTGGCGTGAGGGCATGAAGCATTCCAGCACAGCCCAGACCATGCGGCACCTGCGTGTCGCAGTCATGGAAATGTGTCAGGATGCCAAGCTGTACCAGATCGACCTGCTCAGCTCGAAAAAGCGTGTGAGCGAGCGTGAATACTGGATGAAACGGCGCAGTCAAATGAAACTCGACCGTGAAAACGCTGCCCTGCTTGCCGCCGGACAGCAGCCTACACAAACGGAGTTTGAAACCGCAAAGGAGACTTTGCGGAAACAGATCTCGGATGTGCTGGACAATGCAGCGAGCTTTGAAGATTTCTCGGACAGGCTCTTGCAGCAGTACGGCATCACGGTCAAGAAAAGCCGTGGGCGGCTCAGCTACCTGCCAGCCGGAAGAAAGAAGTTTATCCGGGCGCACAGCCTCGGTGACAAGTTTGAGAAAGAACTCGTGCTTGCCACCTTGAAAGAAAATGCCAAGAGCCAGCCCATTATCCTCCACAGCAATCTTGAGGAAAAACCCGACCGAATCAAGAAGCTGGTGGACATTCAGGCAAAACTGAAGCAGGGCAAGGGCATCGGCTATGAGCGTTGGGCGAAGAAGCACAACCTCAAAGCCATGGCGCAGACCTTGATTCTTTTGCAGGAGAAAGGTCTGCTCAACGAGGACGCACTCGACCAGAGAATTGCAGAGCTTGACACCAAGTTCCATGAATCGCTGGCCGTAGTGAAAGACCTCGAAACCCGCATGGCAAACAACCAAACACTGCGCCGTTATGCTGCTTCCTACAAGCAGTACCGACCGCTCGCGCAGAAACGGAACGCTGCTAAATCCCCCGCAACCTTTGAAGAACAGCATCGTGCAGAGCTGACAGCATACCGGACAGCAGCAGCCTATCTCAAGGCAAACAACATCACTAAACTGCCAAGTCCGAACAAGCTGGAAGCGGAATACTGCGCTCTTGCTTCCGAAAAGGCCCAGTTCTATGAGCAGTACAAGGAAGCCAAGATCGAACTGCTCAAGCTGAAAGATGCAAAACAGAATGTTGCCCTGTTCTTCCGGGAGGACGAACGGACGCAACATCACGAGAGATAAGGAGTTGTGCGTATGATCAATCTGAAAATCGACCCGGAGTTCCAGAATCAGATCCCGCCGCTGACGGACGATGAGTACAAGCAGCTTGAAGAAAACATCCTCAAGGAAGGCAAGCTGCTCTCTCCTTTGATCGTCTGGAACAACACCCTCGTTGACGGCCACAATCGTTATGCAATTCTCCAGAAGCACCCGGAGATTTGCTTTTCCACCATGCCGCTCCGATTTGAAAGCAGAGAAGAAGTCCTCGCATGGATCTGCAAGAATCAGTTGGGGCGGCGCAACCTCACCCCGGAGCAGAAGCTGTTCCTCATCGGGAAGCAATATGAAGCGGAAAAATCCTCTCATGGCGAAGCCCGCAAAGAATCGCATGATGAAAATGGCCGATTTCACCGGAGTTCTCAAACTGATAACTCCGGTGAAGCCATGAAAACCTGCGAACGAATCGCAGAGGAAAATGGTGTAAGCAAGGCAACTGTACTTCGCGCATCGAAGTACATGAAAGGTGTTGAAATTGCTGAATCCCTGATTCCCGGTATGCGGGAGAAGATTCTGAACAAACAGGTAAAAGTCAGCAAGGCTGATATGCACCGCCTTGCACGAGCCAACTATGATGCCCGCGCACAGACCTTGCAGGAAATCCTGCACCCGGAACTGAAAGTTGAACCGAAACCGGATGCCGATGGCATCATCCGGGAACCGGGAAAGGCACCTGTATTGCCGTTTCAGAAAATCGAATCGGTTTACGACAGCGATGCTTACCCGGAAGAAGTGCGGCATGATTATGTCGCACTGGAACACGTTACAACACGTTTCCGCACAGAGTTTGACTATCTTCTGAGAACTATGCCAGACACAGCACAGCGAGAAGTCATTCTCGAAATCATCCACAAGCACAAGGAGTACCTTGCTTCGCTGGAATCTGCGCTCGCAGAGGATGAGCAGACAGCATAACAACAGGCACATTGTATGCTGTCAACAGAAATCCAAAGGAGTGTGCGTTTGAACAAAAAGAAAAAGTCCACAAATATTTCCCCTTACCCCGATGAAGCCATCGAACGACTGGCACGGGCATTCTATCCGGCGATCCTTGCCTGCTGGAACAGCGAGGAAGGTCAACGGGAATTTGCTGCATGGCAGGCGGAACAGGCTCATATCGCAACCAAAGAAAAACAGGAAGTTCCCGTCGGGGAACTCCCTGCCTTACTTATCGTGTGTGGATTTTTGCAGGGTGCGTCCGGCAGGGCGCACCCTGTTTTTGCGTTCAGTCCTCTAATCCGTGACTTCCAGCCGCATTTCTCAGATACTCCTCTGGCTCACCGTTCAAAATTAGCTCTGCATACGCCAGCGGGTCATTGTAGATGAGGTAGTCCAGTTCAGACCTCTGCGCCATGGTAACATCCAGTGCATCCTCGACACCGGTGCAGTTGATGGAAATTTTGCGCCCATCCCGGAGCAGCAGCTCCACACAGCCGGTGCCCATGTTAAACTGACAGGCTCTTGCATCGTACTTCATAATCTTGCGTCCCTTCTGCCTTACGGCACTCTTACTGTTGTGACCTTCGTGATACGGTCTTTCTTCTGATAAGGTTTTGGACACACAGCCGTAAGGGAAGAGCCATTGTTCTCGTTTCCGAAGAAAACAAAAAATCCGAGCCCTTCTCCTATCGAGAAAAGGTTCGGATTTTCATGGTTTGGTGCGATGGAAGGGACTCGAACCCCCGGCCTACTGATTCGTAGAGGGCCTTTATATGAGTTTTGCCGTTTTTTGTCATTGAAGTTTATATAGATTCATCGTTGTTTTTGTGTTTGTTCGTGCATTGTCGTTTCACTTCTTTTCGATTCGATAAGGCACAAACAAGGCACATTCCAGAGGGCATACCATCCCATAAAACGGACACTATGAAGAAGGCAAAAAAGTTGATGGCTCACGAGGGCGGCAGAAACGCCCCTGTGAGCCATCTTTTGTTATGCGTGGGTCTTTTCCTTGATACGGCTAAAAACGTCCGTCAGCGCGTCCGCTGCCGCCGCATCGCTGGAACGGATGAACCCGGCGTAAATATCCGTGGTGGTGCTGGTCTTTGCGTGGCCCAGTCTACCCGAAACCGTTGTAACCGGCACATGAGCCGCTATCAGCAAGCTGGCGTTGGTGTGGCGCAGGCTGTGGAAGTGAACCGCCGGGAGATCATGGGCGGCCAGAAAGCCCGGAAACCAACTCGTAACCGCGTTGGGGTCGAACGGCTGACCGTTCCAGCGGGTGAACAGCAGGTCATTGTCCACCGTCTTGCCGTTCTCGATCTCCACCCGGCGCACCCACTCGGAGCCGACCTTGAACCGTTCGGCCTTCTGGTGCTGGCGGTACTCCCGCAGCAGCTGCACACACTCCGGGCCTATCTTGATGCACCGCCGGGAGCGTTTTGTCTTGGGTGCTGTGAATACCGTACCGCGCCCAGCGATGTTCTGCACTGTCCTGTTGATGGAGATCACACCCGCGTCAAGGTCAATGTCCGACCAGCGCAGGGCGCATATCTCGCCCCGGCGGGCACCTGTGAGCAAGGCCAGCTGTGTGATAACGCTGTACTGCGCTGGCGCGTCCTGCAGGGCTTCCAGCAGCTTTGCAACGTCCTCTTCCTGCAATGCTTCCACTTCGATTTCTGCCGCTTTGGGGGCTTCTGTGCGCCGACAGGGATTTTCATCAATCAGCTGCCACTTAACCGCCTTTTCAAACACGCTGGACAGGAAGCGGTGATAGTGTAGCTGCGTATTGCCGCCCAGCTTACCGCCCGCCCTGACCTTCTCGGTAAAGGCTTTGGACAGGGGCAGCCCGGCGGCATCAGCTACTTTTTCGGCCGTCTTGTGGCTGACAGGCTTGCTGCTGCACAGCCCCCGCATGGTTTCCTCACCCACCCCTGCGGCCTCCCGGATCCTTGCCCGCTGGCCTTTCGGCAGCAGCTTCAGCAGCGCAGCCGTTGCCGTATAGGTGGAATCTTGCCGCACTCCGTCCTCGGACAGGTTCGCATAGAACGCCATGAGGTGCGCCGGGCGTATCTGGTTGACCTTCATGTGCCCCAGAGCCGCAGACACACGCGGCACCAGCTTTCTGTATTCGGTGGCCGTCTTGGGCTTCAGCTGGCGGTCTGCGTACTCGGTGAACCAGCGTTCTATCAGATCATCCAGCTTCATGGACGCATCCAGCGAAATGCCACTGTGCACTTCTTGTTCAAAGGCATCTGCCTGACGTTGCAGTTCCTTTTCCAGCTTCTTCCCGGCCAACCCCGGCGGGGGAGTAAAAGTGCGGTTTACCAGCACCTGACGGCCCTGCCGATCATAGCCGTTGGAGACTCGGATGCAGTAGGAGCAGGTGCCGTCCTTCTTTGTGCGCTTTGTTATTTTCGCCATCTGTCACCCCTCCTTTGTGGGCATGGTCTTTTGTTCATTTTGTCACCGGCGGTGCGCTCATCTGGCCACGATCAGGCCCACAGCAAGAGCATTCTGCACAAACCGGGCAGCGCGTCAGCCAAATATTAAAATTTGTCTTCGTCCCGGCGGTACTCATTTATTTCAGCTAGAGCTTCCACTGCTTCCGCCGCTTTTTCTGCTCCGACATGGTTAAGATAGGTAAACGCCATAACCATTCGACAGTACAAGTTGTACTCCTCACCGTATGCCGCCTTATTATTGTTGATTTCAGCTGTCATTGCTTCTGTGCTCGTGGTAAAGTCCCCAATGCTATAAACGGACACTCCTAGAGCATTTGCAATTTTTTGAAGCGTTGATAACTTGGGATTCAGCTTTCCTAATTCATAGCGTCTAATGGTGGGTTCTGCAATGCCCGCCTTGTCACCCAGCTGTTTCTGTGTTAGTCCCGCTGCCATCCTGGCCGCTCGAATATTATCGCCCGCTAAACTCATTTCAAACCCTCCTTTAACCGCATTATAGCATAACCACGCAAATACAGCAACAAAAAATTACTGAAACGCTTGACAGTAACAAATTGTTGCTGTATTATATCAGCAGAAACATTTTGTTACTGGATAAATTAAGAAAGGACTGTTCTGAAGATGTCTAAATCCGTTACTGTAGACCGCGTGAAGGTTATTGCCGAAATGGCCAGACAGAACATTACCGGTGAAGAACTTGCCCAGAAGGCCGGTGTAGGCCGCTCTGCTGTTCAGAAAATGCGCAAAGGGCAAGCCGTATGGCGCACTACCGCCGGGCACGTTGCCGCAGCTCTCGGCGTGTCTGTGGAAAGCCTGATGGAGCAGTGAGAAAAATTCACCACGTCAGTGATTCAATTTCATCAATAATTTTTGATGTGCAAAATCAGCAGCATTTATCCATAAATCAGGTGGGCATCCCTCTGTAAATCTATTGCAAAACAAGGTAATCCGTTGCAAAGCATGACACTGGATATCACCAGATGACACCAGATGGATTTTGACGCAAAGGACTTCATTTCAACAATGGTTCATGGCATCAATTTTCAATCGAAATTTGGCGGTATTGCAAAGATTTTCGTTTTATGGTTTAATGCCGACACATCAAAAACGACAGAACAAAAAATGACCTAAAGGGGGTTGAAATATGGGTGACACCATCCGTTATCCCAATATGGGAACCGTCAAAAAGGCCGCTGAAATCTACGGCCTGTCACCGGCCTACATCCGGCGGCTGTGCAAGACGGGTAAAATTCGGTATGTGAACGCCGGGCACATGTGGCTGGTCAATCTGGACAGTCTGGCCCGGTACTTTGAACAGGGCGACCCGGTAGACGGCAGCCAGACCGCCGAGGGAATCCGCCGGGTAGCGAGGTGAACAATTTGGAAATTGCAAAGAATATCCCTGACGCGCTGGCCATTCTGCCGCAGTGGGTTTGCTGGGGTGCCAAAGGCAAGCCCCGCAAAATGCCCTTTGACCCGCGCACCGGAACCCCGGCAAAGGCCGGGCAACCTGAAACATGGGCAGACTTCCAGACCGCTGCACAGGCCGTGGAAGCCGGCCGCTTTGAGGGTGTGGGCTTTGAGTTCGATGCAGCGGGCTGTGTCGTTGGCATCGACTTTGACCACTGCTTGCATGACGGGAAGTGTGACCCGTGGGTGGAAGCATGGGTGACAAAGCTGGACAGCTACACCGAAATTTCCCCCAGCGGCGAGGGCCTGCACGTTTTCTGTTCGGCCCATCTGCCCGGTCAGGCAATCAAACGCAAGGAAGCTGAAATGTACGACCGTGGCCGATATTTCACCATGACCGGCAGGCTCTACGGCCCCGAAAAGCCCCTGCGCGCCGCACAGGACACGGTAAACGCGCTGTATGCAGAATTACAGGCCCGTGCCCAGAAGCAGCAGGAAAGGCCTACAGAGAAGCCGACAGCGGCCCCCGGCGGGGTGGATATTGAGGACGCGCCCCTGATCGCCAAAATGAAGAAGGGCAGGAACGGCGCGGCATTCTCTGCACTGTGGAACGGTGACATTTCGGCTTATCCTTCCCACTCTGAAGCGGATGTTGCACTGTGCAATATACTGGCATGGTGGACGAACGGCGACCCGGCCAGAATGGACAGGCTGTTCAGGCAGTCCGGCTTGATGCGCGAGAAGTGGGACAGAAAGCAGAGCGGCACCACTTACGGCGCGATCACCATCAAGAACGCCGCCAGCAGCACCCGCGGCGGGTATGACCCGGCGGGGTACTTCAAAGAGCAGGCCGCAAAGGTGGTTATGCCTGTGTCTGCTCCTGCCGAGGATCCCGGCACCAAAAGCGCACAGCCTGCACAGGTGTCATTGACCGACCTTGAACCCGACAATAACGACCGGTACGGCTGGAATGACATCGGAAACGGCAACCTGTTCGCAGACTGGTACAAGAGCGTTGCCCGGTATGTGCCAGAGCGCAAACAGTGGTTCGTTTATGCGGATGGCGTGTGGAAGCCCGACACCGGCAGCCTGAAGGTTATGCAGCTTTGCAAGAAACTGGCAGACAGCCTTTATATTTATGCGCTGTCCATCCCGGATGAATCCCGGAAGCAAAGCTACATGAAGCACGTTGCCAAGTGGCAGAGCCGCCACAACCGTGAAACCATCTTGAAAGACGCGGCCAGTGTGTACCCTCTGCCCCTGTCCCGGTTCGATGCAGACCCCTTCCTGTTCAACTGTCAGAACGGCACCCTGAACCTGAAAACAAGGGAGTTTCGCGATCATTCCCCGGCGGACTTCCTGAGCATGAAGGCCGGTGTGGAATACCATGCAAATGCCCGCTGTGAGCGTTGGGAGCAGTTCATTTCTGAGATCATGCAAGGCGATCAGGACAGGGCCGCATTCTTTCAAAAGGCGTTGGGCTACGCCCTGACCGGTGACACGGCGCATGAATGTTTCTTCATCCTGTACGGCGTAACCAGCCGCAACGGCAAGGGCACCAGCATGGAAACCTTCATGAACCTTGTGGGGGACTATGGCCGCGCCACTCGACCAGAAACCATTTCCATGAAACCGACCGTCAACGGCAATATGCCAAGTGAGGACGTGGCCCGGCTGGCCGGTGCCCGGTTCGTCAATATCTCCGAGCCCGATAAGAAGATGGTCTTGAGTGCCGCGCTGGTCAAAACCCTGACCGGCAATGATACGATCACCGCCCGCTTCCTGCATGAAAACAGCTTTGAGTTTCGGCCGCAGTTCAAGTTGTTCATCAACACGAACCACCTGCCGCAGGTCACAGACGTTACCCTGTTCACCTCTGGCCGCGTGAAGCTGATTCCCTTTGAACGTCACTTTGATGAATCCGAACGTGACACCGGCCTGAAAAAAGCCTTGAGCACCCCGGCGGCCCTCTCTGGCATTCTGAACTGGTGCCTTGACGGCCTTTGGTTGATTGAGGAAACCGGCTTTGATATGCCTGAATCCGTCAAAATCGCAACGGATGAATACCGCCAGCGTTCCGACAAAATGGGCCGTTTCGTGGCTGAATCGCTGGAAGCAGACCCACAGGGAGAAATCCGCACAGAGGACGCTTACGAGTTATACAAGGCGTGGTGCGCCCGCAATGGCCAGTTTGCCGAGAGTATGGCCAACTTCAAAAGTGAGATGGAGAACTTCGGCACGATAAAGCGCAAACGCCCCGCCGGGAGCCCTCGCACCGCCAATCCCAAAATGTTCATTCTTGGGTATAAGCAGCCCCGTTTTGCCTGATGTGTGCGAGTGTGTGCTATGTTCTACTGTTAATAAAAAAATCGTTTTCTTTATAGAGCTAACACAAGAAATCTGCACACGGCTGTACACACACCTAAAAATCCGCATGAATCCTTGATTTGTGGGCCTGAGTGCCCGGAAGGAAGAACAACGCATGAAACAGATCAAATGCCCTTTTGACGGCACCCCGTGCCAGTCTGATTGCATCGACCGCTTTCCCCATCGGCTGGAAGGTGGCTGCCGCCTGACTGACCATCTTGCCGCCGGTATGCCGGTGCTGGTAATCAACAAACCCACCGCCGAACTGATAGGCTTTTACCTTGACGGAACGCACGAGGTATTCGATTTGAGCGATCTCCCCGCGATCATCTGTTCCGTTGACAGCCCGGACGAATTGAGCGGGTGCCGGTCAAACTGAACAACCCTTGAACAACGAGTGAACCACGGTCAAACTCGTGACACGCTGGGCGCATGGGGCAACCTGTGCGCCCTCTTTGAATGGGGGCAGTATTATGAATCCTGACAACCTCCGCAGTCTGGCCGACCTGCCACCGGAACGCCGCCGGGAGATAGCCCGGATGGGCGGCAAGGCCAGCGGCATTGAACGCGCCCGGCGGGCCTATATGAAGCAGTCCGCGCGGGAAATCATTTTGAAAATGCATTATTTCTACGAGGCCGAGGAAGAACTGGAAGCCGAGTGGAAAGAGTTTCAACGCTGGCGCAGGCGGAAAAAGAAGCACAGCACTTCACGCAAGTAAACAATTTATAGACACGATACGCACCCGCGTGGCCGACGCACCCGCGTGGCCGTGTTTACTTACTCCGAAAGGGGATGCAGCAATGGAACAGAATCGACCCAAGCAGACCGACCAGCAGGCCACAAACGCGGCCCTTGCCGCACTGGCAGCCGCCGGGAATGCCTTTGCCCTAGGCCAGCTTTGGGAAGTCAACAAGGGCTTTGTGCGGCGGCAGCTGTGGCAGTGGTACGAGAAGAACCAGACCGTGGCAGACAGTGCGGGCCTTTCCTTTGAAGATTTGGTGCAGGAAGGGTACTTTGCTGTGGATTATGCAGCCAAACACTACAGCGCAGAACAGGGCAGTTTCACAACGTATCTGAGCTATGCGCTGTTGAAGCAGATCCGCACCGCCACCTGTGGAGAGCACACGCGAGGTGTCATCACCGAGGACGGCCGGCGCGTGGCTGTGTCTGCCAACCCTCTGAACGAATGCACCAGCCTTGATACTCCTGTGGGCGAGGACGGCAGCGACACCGCTTTAGGTGACCTTCAGGAAGACCCGGCGGCCGCTCACGAGTTCCAGCAGGCCGAAAATGAGATCTACAACGAGGAACTTCACGCCGCACTGGAAGAAGCCTTGAACAAGCTGGCAGACCGAGAAGCGGACGTTATACGCCGCCACTACTACAGCGGCCAGAGCCTAAAGGACATCGGGCAGGATATCGGCATATCCAGCAACCGCGTGAACCAAATCGAACGGCACGGCTTCCAATGCCTGCGCAGTATGTCGGCTTTGCTTCACTGGCGGGATGAGATCATCAGCACCAGAGCGTGGCGCGGCACTGGCTGGAACGCATGGAACCGCTATGGCAGCATTCAGGAGCGCACCGTTGAATATCTGGAAAAGAAGGAAGAAGAACGCTTTGACTACTACGCATGGCGCGATCAGATGATACGGGAACACTACGCAGACTTTGAAGCCGCTGGCTATTTTGACCGCCACCCGGAACAGCGGCCCAGCCTTGAACCCCGGACGAACCCCGAAGAATCCACCCCGCCGGGCGGGGTGTAACACACTAGACTTTGTTCCAAAGTCCGTGTGCCCTTGCAGGGGGCTTTCCACCGCAAATCCACCGCAACTGGGAGTTTGTAGACACGATAACGCGCGCGAACTCCGGTTGAACTCCGGTCGTGGGGTAGTTTAATGACACGACACACGCCCGCGCATATCGTGTGAAAAAACTCTGCTGCAAGCAGTGCTTTTGTACGCACAAAGCCTTGCAAGCAATGTCTTTGTTTATACAAAGCGGCCTTGTTGGGAAGCATCCCAAACCCTTTGAACGTGCAGCACCCGCCGGGCGCAGCACTTCAGCTACACGATTCTGTTGACCCAAACAAAATCGCTGCATGAACAAAGCCCACAGAACGCGTCAGCGCGCGCCTGTGGGCTTTTCTTGTTGCTTATTGGCAAAATTTCCTTGCGGCGGCTTTATCCGCGCTCTGGCAGCCCCGGCGGGCTGTTACGCTGCACAATCCGGGAAGTTCACAACGGTGATCTCTGCCACGGCCTTTTCGACCGTCTGCAAGATGTGCTCTATCTTCTCCACTGTGTCAGCTGACAGAACGACCTCGCCGCACTGTTCGCACTTCAGACAAGGCACGTTCTTGATGACCACGACACAGTTCTTCAGCTGAACCGTGTGAATGGTCGTGCTAGGCTTCATTTCGCCCTTGCAAAGTAGGCAAGTCATGTATGCCCTACTCCTTCAGCTTCTTCTTTTCCTGTTCACGTTCCAGCTGCTTGATACTCTTTTCAGGCGTGGGAAGGTCTTCGGGCATTGTGCCGCCCAGATCCTTGATGGTCTGGCGTACCTTTGCGCCCACCTGATAATGCACCTGATTGGCTGCTGCCTTGCCCTGCACGTTGTCCCGGCGGAGCTTTTCATCCGTCTGCGTAGCACGGAAAAGGTTCGCTGCAAGCTCTGTGCTGCCCATGTGGTCAAGAATGTTCTGGCTCTTTTTCAAGCCTTTCCGAACCTTGATGTCCGCAGCCCTCAAACCTCCATACAGGCCCATGTACCCATAGTTCTGGAACGTGGCATAATCCAGACTTGTTTCGACACCGGCCATCTGCGCGGCTTCTGCAAGGGACTTGTTGTGCTCTGCCATCTCATGCCGGATCGCAATCCGCTTCTGGTTCTCCGTCAGCTCGTCGTAGTTCTCTACAAGTTCCTGCTGACGTGTTTTGATAGCAAAGTAGGTCTGACCGACAGCAATAACCTCTTTGCGGGGGTCACCGTTCATCACGATCAGATAGCAGGCATAGCGGGAAAGCATAAAATCTTCAACTTCCCGAACACCGCCGTTGGGCATCGGGGATGATTTGTTGACCTCAACAAAATGTTCTCCAACGGGATTTCCGCTTGTAGCACAGGCATCCTTTGCCTTATCTATGATCTTCTTGAAGTTTCGCCATTCGGTATACTCAAGTGCAGTTTGCAGCTCTCTCGCATACCAGAACTCTTGCCCGTATTCGTTGATGTGCTTGATACTCTCGAACGTCTGTTCACTGTATTTCTGAATGTCGGCCATGTTCTCACGTCCTTCCTGTTCATTCCCCGGCGGTGTCCTCTGTGGGCACATGTTCCAGCAGATCGCCCGGCTGGCAGTCCAGCAACGTGCAAATCGTTTCCAATGCCGCCCACGATACCATTTCACCCCGCCGCAGTTGCGACATATACGATTCACCAAGAAGATGCTCGTTCCTCAGTCTGGTGGAACTATATCCTTTTTCTTTCAAAGCAGCTAGCACATTGATTTTGTACCTGAATGCCATAATTTCACCTACTTTCGTTAAGGGCCTATTATACTGTCCCTTTTTCATTGTCCTTAGTATAGCGCAGCAGCACACTAAAAACAAGTGGTAAAATTCACAGTTTGAAACACTAATATTGGGTGGTTTCGTCAATAGACACCACCAATTTCAAGTGGTATACTATAGACACAGCAAGGGAAGCACGACCGGAAGGCAAGGGGCGAAGTAAGAACCGGGAGCGCTGTAAGCCGTGAACGCATGCTAAGTCAGTAACCCACTTCCCAAAAGCTGTATAAAAGAAAATGGCCCGGTGCCGTCTACCAACTACATCACCGAGCCAAACCCACAACAGGGTCAAGCCCATTATACAGGACCTGACCCGCAAAGTAAAGCGAGGACAGTATGAAGAAGTACAATCTCTCCGAGATTATGCACAAGGCGTGGAAGCTGTACCGCAAGGGCGTGGGCAGCTTTGCCGAAGCCCTGCACCGGGCATGGAACAGCGCAAAGGCTGCCCCGGTCAACGCCCAGCGCATCGAGAAAGCCCAGCAGGCCGCCGGGATCACCGAGCCCGTGAACACCTGGGCGGGCTGGAAAGCCGCCGGGTACATGGTGGAGCATGGTGCAAAGGCTCTGTTTCAGGCGGTGCTGATCCACAGCAGCAAGGGAGACGGCCAGACCTACCGGGCATCGTTCTTCGGTGCATCGCAGGTACAGCCGCTGGAAGCGCAGTAAAGGGGGAACAGACGATGAAAACCGAGATCACCACCAAGGAACTGGAAGAAGCCATGAACGCCGTTTTGAAGCAGGCCCGCAAGATGGAAGAATCGGACGAGCCAGAGGAACGCCGCCACGGCTTCGGCATGGAAAGCGCATTGACCGCCCTTGCGATCTATCTCGACCTGTAACCCGGCGGCAAGGCCGTCAGCAGCCCAGAACAGCAGCAGGAAGCAGGGGGCATATCGCCCCGCCCCTCTCGCTCTGGACTTCCTGCACCGTGCAGGCAGGGGGAGGAACCCCCATCCATGGCCTTGGCGACTCCTGCTGTCCAGCGCCGATTTACACACAAGAATTTTTTGAGAGAGGTTTAAGATATATGAAGATTGAAAAGCGTGTCAACCTGTACGCCTTTGAGGTGGAGTACATCGACCAGCGGGAAGCAAAGCCCCGCACCCTGCACCGGGAAACCGTCGTGCTGGACGGTGGGCGCGTGTCCGCGCTGGAACGTCTGGGCCAGTCCCCGCAAAGCTGGATTTGCAAGCAGTACACCCGGCAGGGCTTCACTGTGGGTGCAGTCCACAAGGGCGATCACCTGACCGCAACCGTTGATACCGATTTCCTGTGGAAGCTGGCCGTGCTGGATGTGGCCGCCGCAAAGGCTGGTAAGGCTGTGGCCCAGCTGCTGGAAGGGGGTGTTAATCATGCACAAGCCTGACTATACCCCCACGTTGACCGCTAGAGAGTTCTGGACGGCCTGGAACTATGGGCCGTGTTCAACTGAGGTATGGTGCTTTGCGCGCGACCTGATGCAGCTATTCCAGTGCCACGGAGAGACCCCAGAGAGCACCGACAACCTGACTTTTCTACTGGTGGCCGTTTATAACCTTGGGCATCAACAGGGTATCCGCAAGGAACGCCACCGCCGCCGGGTAAAGCAAAACGGCACAGATGACCCGGAACGCACCTCTTACACGGAAGCTATTTTGCGGCTGCTGAAAGCGGCAGACCTTCGCAAACTGCGCCTTGTGTGGGTCTATGCAAGCCACCTGATACGCTAAAACCGGACTATTCCCACACAAAAAGCACTGAACCCCGCCCCATTGCGCCGCAGATCGTCACGGCAGCACACCGGGCAGGGTTCTTTTTTGTGCGCACAAACGCGCACGGACTGGGTTTTATTGGGTTTTCTGTCCGGCGGGCCTGTTAGCAAATGTTAGCATCCGAACAGGCGAAACGGTTAGTAAAAGTTAGTATTCCAACCTGTCAAAACCTGTTATCCTTTGTTATGGTTCAGGCGCAGCACCCATCCCGCCGGGCATCCAGCACAAGGCACTCTGTAAGGCACACGGCAAGGCATTTTTTGAGCCATAAGGCACAAATAAGGCACATTCCAGCCGTTTCGAGGGCGTTGTAAAACAAGAAATCCCACGATTTACACCGTATTTTCAACGGTCAATCGTGGGATTTTACTTGGTGCGATGGAAGGGACTCGAACCCCCGGCCTACTGATTCGTAGCGCACGCCGGGCGATTTCCTCAATTTTTGGAAGTTACGTCTTAACGTCGTTTCTTTGCGACACATCGCAGGTTTTGAACTTTGAGTTTCTGCACCCTTTGTCCGATTTTGCAACGATTTGCACCCTTTGCACGTTTTGAAACCGTGCAAAAACCGTGCAGAAACCGTGCACTTACTCCCAGACAAACTAAAATCCACTTCATCCGACAACGACTTGACGGCATTGGTTCGAGCGACCGCACACCAAAAATCAAGTCTTGGAGGATACTATTATGACAAAATTGCTTTCCTGCCGCTACAATATGGACACTAACCGGGTGGAAGCCCGGTTCGCAGATGGCTCTACTGTTGCCATCGACTGCATCGCCGTTGAGGACGAGTACGGCAACACACCAGCGCAGCGGGCGGAGCTGGACTGGCTGCTGTGGAACAAGCCCTTGGAGTATGCACAGATGGCGCTGAGAGGGGAGATGGAGCACTACCTGTCGCTGGGATGTGACCATGGCAGACTGGAGGATTGAGCCATAGAAAACGCGCGGCAAAATCGCTAATCGCGCAGCGCGCATTTCTCAGCGTAAATTCAGCGCAAACCATGCCAAGTCAGCGTATTTTCAGCGTAAATCCCGGAAAGTCAGCGTAAATTCAGCGCAAATCAAACTTTCAGCGTAAAAGTCAGCGTAAATTTTCACTTCACGCTCTTGTACTTCGTTCCCCGGCCTATGCCATCAGGCTGCAAGATGCCGTCCTTGCACATCTGGTGCAGGATATAATAGGTTTGATTCTTGTTAAACCCACACAGCTCTTGAGCTTTCTGATTCGTAATCGACGGCTTATGCTTCAGATATTCAAGAATCCGATCCTTTGCCTGAATCTGGCTGACCGTCTTGTCCTGCACATAGGCCACATCGGTTTTCACCGTTTCGTAGACCTTGAGGGACAGCATATAGGTCTTGCCGTTTAGTTCCAGAAGCCCCTCGTCCCGGAGACTGTTCAGAACCTTGTGGGCATTGTCATCGGTTTCCTGAATCGTCTTTGCCGCCTGTTTCAGGGTGATTTTCTGGTGCTCCCGCAGATAGTGCAGAATCATCAGCTCCGACAGCGTGAACATCTTGGACCGCTTATCCTGTGTCTCTGCGATGAAACGCACGAAGTTCTGGTTTTCCATCGTACTACGAAGGGTCAGCCGGACGGAGTTGGCCGTGCTGGCGTACTCCGGGTAGGGCTTGCCCTCGGTGAGCATACTCTGGAACATGATGTCCACGCCCTGCCCGGAACGCTGCACATACTTCAGGTGCTGAAGGGTCATGGCAATCAGCTTGTTCCGGGGAATGGATTGGTGGGTGATGATGTTGCTTTCGTTGATGTCTCCCGGAAAGCCGCCGGGGTTCTCAATCACGATCTTTGTGGGGTAGTGCTTGACGTAGACCGGTGCCATGTCCTCATAGGAGCGATGCGCCAGCGCATTCAGCAAAGCCTCCTGAAAAACCGCTTCGGAGAAATCGTACACCTCCAGCCGGAACAGCCCCACCTGCACATTGGTAAGGCGGTTATAGGTGCGGATGCGTTCGGTCAGCTTATCCAGAATCGAGATCACCGGCTCCTGCATATCCATGCGGTTGTCGTATTCCGTCTGCGCTTCGTCGCTGTAATGGAGGTAGATCACCTCTGCCTGAGGCAGCAGCCGTGCAAGGGAAGCCGCCTTGCCCACAAACAGCAGCCCTGCCACCGTCACACGCACTTCGTCCTTGTCCATGCGGATCAGGTTCAGGTTGTCCAGAAAGGTGGTATCTGCCAAGTCCGGCAGGGCAGAGCCTGCATCCCGAATCCGCAGCTTCTCTTTCAGGCGGTACACTTCCAGCAGGTCAATGTCGCTTTCGGTTGCGCCCTCCACGATCTTTGCCGAAAAGTCCGGGTTATCAGCAGGGGAGTACACATCGTTTGCCGGGTAGTAAGGCTTTGTCACGTTCCCCAGCCGCCTGTAATAGATGCCGCCGGTGGTGGCAACATGAGAATTGGATTTCTCTACCGATACCACCAGCACCACACCGTCAGAGGTTTCCACCGGCTCGATTTCGGTAAACAGGCTGGGCCGGGTCATATCGTAGATGGCTTCCATCAGTGCCTGCGGGTCGCTCTTGGGGCAGCCCGTAATGGTGCCGTCATCTTCCACGCCAAACAGCAGAACGCCGCCCTTTGTATTTGCCAGCGCAACCGCACTTTTTACCGCAAGGTCTTTGCGCTGCCGGTAATCTTTGCACTTCACCCACGACTTAAACTCCTGCCGGGTGCTTTCCCCGGCAGCAATCATTTTGCGGAGTGCTTGTTCGGTCATGGTAGAGACCTCCCCTCAACATACATTGTATTTCTGCCCTTAAAAAGAAAACAGGACGCACAGCTATAAACTGCACGTCCTGTTTTGGACTAATTAGCGCTTCTTGTCAGACTGCGAGAGAACGCTGCCTGCAAGAGTTTTGGTCGTGCTGCTGTATTTCGGGCTATTCAAAGCTGCCGATGCAACGCCTTCCATTTTCTTTCCCGTCTGATGACCGCTCTTTGCCTGCGAAAGTGCGCTTCCAGCAAGCTGCCGCTGAATCTTGGAAGTGCTACTGCTACGCAACGCACGAGATGCCTGAGATGCAACAGACGAAGATGTCTTTTTGCTGTTCATATAAAAATCCTCCGTGTTATAAAAACAAGGAGGGTGAAGCTACTCCCGATACCCTCAACGATCAAATCACGCAAGAATCACTTGCGTTTGCGGTGTTTGCCGTCACGAATGTGAAGCTCAAACGCCTTTTTGCCGTACTGCTTTGCGTACAGACGATGTCCGTTACGCAACGTGATATACGCAGTATAGACGATAGTCACATTCTCATCCATTCGATTTTCTCTCATGGTGATACTCCCCCTTTCAAGCAACGCTCGAACACGCAGCAAACAAGTTGCCGACGAATTCGTGAAATGCTTGAAAAAGCCGGAGCAATCGGGTAAACTAGTCTTGTATATGGATTAGTTTTGAGCTTCTGCTCTAGCTTTTTCAAGGAAAGCACGTGTCGGACAGATTAGGCCCTGTCTTGATGCGTGCTTTTTTATATGTCAAACAGTCAAATGACTGTTAGACCAAAGGCTTGGCGGCGTTCAGACTAAAAAGCATCAGCCCATTTTCAACCAGTTCACCGTCAATACGGTAACCATGCTCTTGAAAATTATTTGCCAGCAAACGTTTAAAAGTTGAAACCAGATCTTGAGAACTCCATCTTACAGAAAGAACACCATTCTTTTTGGGACGGTAAAAAGCGACCGCCTTCGGAGCACTTTCCTCGCAGACTTGAAGTGCTACCTGATGCGTTTCCTCGTTGATGAGAAAGCGCACGAAAGCCGGAGAGCCCAACTTGAGCACAACCGCTTTATTAAATGTCAATCCGTTCTGCGTAATCGAAAAATAGGGAACGCCTTCCGAGAAATCGAAAGCAGAAAATCCGCTCAAATCCATCTTCAGCACCTTCCTTTCTGCATTTTAGTATAATCCATTTTGTCGCGCATGTCAACCAAATTTCTTCCAAAAAATCGTTTCGTGTTTTTTAACTTCTCGTTTGTGCTTTTGCGTGTGTCAAAATAATTTAACATTTCATTTTCAATTTTTGAATTCGTCCCGCCGCGTCCCGTTGGGCAGATTCAAGCATTTGCTACTATCGGCGACTATTTGCGAGTATTTTATTCCATCGCCCGAATCGTGCTCTCAATAAACGCAATCTCATCTTCTGTCAGCTCGTACTTCTTGTATAGTTCTTCATCCGTCCAAGATTTGCTGAAATCTTGCAAGGGAACAAAGCGATATGTGCTGCTGGGCGTGTGCTGTGAAATTTTGCAAGCAGATACCAGAACCCGGAAGAATCTTGTTTTAAGATACGAAATGAAATTCATCGCTTCGCTCTCTGTTTTGAATGGAACATAGAGGAAAGTCTGTGAACACACAGCAGTTTCACCGATGTACTCGGGCTTTCCCACAACATACGGATCATTGCCAGAGCCAGCCGCTTCAGGAATAAACACCTTGGGACAGTCAATGTCCCCCGTATTCTTTTTGATGCTTTCTCTGGAAACATAGGCAATCGTCCGAACCATATTGTCAAGATACAGCAGTTTCACATTATGCTCTGGCGTGGAATCTTCATAGACCACCGTTGCATTCTTTCCGCTCGTCTTGGGATTAGTCGGAATACCAAACGGCGTATCGTTAGACACAATCATTGAAATGGTGTCTGTTTCTGCGGTGCCGCTCATAACTTTCTTGACGATATTCGCAAGTTCTGGCTCACGCACCAAAATATCAAGATCGTTCAGACTACGCGTAGTAGTTTTCTCTTGTCCATTTTGTGCAAGGGTATATTCGCAATCACCGTCATAATTATTATCAATCAGATAATAGCACAAGCCGCCTTTAATATCGACCGTTGGGAAAATATCCTGCGAAGATGGATAGACATACATCTTACGGATTTTACGATTTGCAAGCATCTGTGTGCGGAAGTCTCCCAGCAAATTCTTTCTGCCAGCAGAAAACCAACGAGATGGGATAATCAAACTAATATAATGTGGCTCCACTTCCTCTGCAAGAGAAGCAAAATACTGGTAGATGGGCGCATCATTCGTTCCACCAGAGCCACCCATAAGCTGATACGGCGGATTGCCCACAATGGCATCAAATTTCATGGGCTGTCCCTCCTTTCCCCATGTATCGGTGCGCTGCAGCTTCTTTGCCAGACGCTGCGGGTCTTTCTCCATCCGATCCAGCAGGCGTGCGATATGTACGGTGTTGACCGTCCACTCCTGATAGCCCACCAGTGTCCGCCGGGTGATGCTTTCTGCCATCCGGGTCTTGCACAGAACGAAAATTTGCTGCTCCACGGTTTCCTGCCAGAGAGCCTGTGTCTGCTCCAAGGACAGCTTGTCCTCCGGCGCAGGCAGCTTCATGGCGTACAGGCTGTATGCCATATACAGGGGATACAGGCCGGATTTGGAGTTCATCTCCAGAATCCGCGCGTCCGGGTTGAGGAAGATGTCCTCCGTGACCTGTCCCTGATCCACCAGACGAGGCTCTTCCAGAACCTCCTGTGGATCGAACTGCTCGTTGAGGAAGCAGTAACCGCCCACCATGTTACTCAGATGAAGGTTCACCACCCGCCACGGGGTCAGAACGGTTTCCTTGTCGGGGTTGCGGAAGTGGCTGAAGATCTCGGCAATGCGCTTCACACGCTCAGTAGGCGGCAGCTCGTCCGCAGCCTTTGCCATGCGGCGGATGCGTAGACCTGCGCCGCTGACAACATCCTCGTCATAGTATTTCAGCAGCTTGCGGAACAGAGCAGTGCTTACTCCTTTTGGCATGAACTCCTGCCAAGATTCAGGGTCTACCAAGTCGATAAAATCCGCCATCTTGATGCTCTCGGTCAGGTCCACCTTGGCACCGTAAATCAGCAGGGGCAGGCGGATGGACACATTCCGCAGCAGCCGGATGACCTTATCGCGCTCCTTGCGCTGGTCTTGCAGCTTTTTGAGCAGTTCTTCGTCCTCTTTGCTGCGCTCCCGCTTGGGCTTGTTGGAGAGCTTGGAGGCTTCTTCGTACTCTTCGTTGGTCAATCCTTGATTGTTGATGTGGATTTTTGTCTCTTTCTTGGCGGCTTTCTGCTCGCTGAGCTTGTCGGACAGGGTATGGAACAGCTCCACATCTTCCTCATCCATCACCATGCCGGTATCCTGCTTGTAGACCGATTCATCGTCAAAGCCGCTCTTGATGGCCTTGTCCACGGTCAGCCGCTTGATTTGGCGCATCATCTTCGGTACGCTGTACTCGGTCATTTGCGTACCGTCCACGGCAATCACCGGGCAGAAGTTCAGGAATTTGCCCAGAGCCTTACGGTATTCTTCCTCGTTGGTTTTGCCACGTTTGGTGACGCGGTTGACCTCGGAAAGAACATTCAGTGCGCGGTCGGGCGCAAAATCAAAGACGTAGCAGCGTTCTTTCTGCTTGCCGTCCAGCACTCCTGCCGACTGCACCCGGAAAATGGTCTGCATATAGCCGGGCGCAGCCGTGCTTGCCGACCCGGTCAGCATCATCACAGCCGTCCACTCCGGCACCGTCACGCCGGTGGTCAGCTTGCCGCAGGAAATGGTAATGGTGTAGCGGTTCGCCTTGATGACCTGCTTTACCAGCGTCAGGGCGTTGTCGTAGGGCATTTCGGCATCGCCATCGCCTGCAACGTTAGCGATTTTATAGGCTCCAAACACAGGGTGGTCTTTCAGCAGCCTGCTCAGGGCACTGGCTTCTTTCACGCCCGGAACCATCCAGAGGGTATGCCGGAACATCTCCCGGTACTCCGGCGTGGAGTAAGGATAGTTGCTCTCCGGGTTCTCCGAAGAAATCAGGTTCAGAAAGCTGCGCACGTCGGCCTCGTGGACAAAATCACCCACCTGTGCGCCAGCAGGCAGAGGACGAAAATCTCGTGCAGGGTCGCCCGTCCACACCCGGAAAAACTCGGTAAAGTTGAACGCCATCTCCAAGGTCTCGTAGCGGTAGGAGGTAGGCAGACTTTTCCCAAGGTCAAAGGTCAGGATGCGAAGTTCCGGCAGGTCTGCATAGGGGTTATGATCGCCTGGGTGCAGGGTATCCCACTCCCGCTTGCGCTTTTGCTCCATGACGTAGTCCCACGTGTAGACGTTGTTCTCGTACTTCTGCATCAAATTGTACGGTGTGCCGGACAACTGCAGAACCTTGGGAGCCTTGCCGTTCTTTTCTGCTTCCAGCAGAGACTGCACCTTCTGTCCCCGCTGGGTCTGGGTGCCCTCGTGGGCTTCATCGTAAATCACGAGATCCCAATCCATATCGAAAACAGCGTTATTCTTGTCAAACTTTCCATCTGCCCGCTGAGAGCCACGCAGGTCCTGCATGGAGGCAAAGTAAACAAAAGCCTTGCCGGAATTCTGGTAAGCTGTCAGGTTTGCATCGTTGCGTGCATCCATTGCCGCATCGTAAACGGACGAATCCGTATCGAAACGGTCTTTCTTCAGGAAGGCACGGTTATCTCCTTCGCCAAAAATCAGGTCAAAATCGTTGCGCCAGCCATCCTCCACCACCGGGCGGTGGGTGACCACAATCACCTTCTGATAGTTTGCTTTTTTGACAAGCGCATAGGCCGTAACCGTCTTGCCGAAACGCATCTTGCAGTTCCAGAGCATCGAGTTCTGCTTGCGGAAAATCGTCAGCGTCCGATTGACGCAGTCCATCTGCTCATCCCGCAGGGTAATGGCTCTCTTTTTGGGCGCAGCAGGGACAGTCTGCGGCAGAAAGCTGATCTGCCCCTCACTCTTTTCGGCAGCGGTCAGAGCCGTGCGGCCCTCTTTTACCGCCTGAATCGCACGAATGGCAACGGACAGCGGCACCTCAAACCATTCGCTCGTACGGTCTGAAAACCAGAAATTCTTGGATGTATAGCCGGAGCGGTATAGCACTTCATGGACACGCTTATCACGGAACAGCGATGTTTCCACTTCTCCATCCGAAAAGGTCACAACCTTACGAGCCAGTTCGGTATATTGCAGGTCGTAAGCAACCATAGCGGTTTTCGTGTAATCATCAATTCGATCACGCGCAGCCTGATTCAATTCCTCGCAGTTGGGCGGAAGCTGTTTGTAGCTCTTGGTGCTGTCAAATGTGGTGTCACCAATTTTCAGATATCCTTCATGATCCTTGTCGTGAATTGCAAAGATATAAATCAAGCGGTACGACATTGTAGGCTCATACGCCGCCATTTGCTTTTCCTCCTCTCACCATTGAAAGAAAAGTCATCGTCTGATTGGAACGCCAATCCTTTATGATGCTGTAAATCCCGTTGTGCGCCCGGATATTTCCGCTTTTGCATCCGGGGCAGAGGTCAATTTGTTCCTCACTGCCGAACCAGCTGATAATTTCAATTTTGTTTTCCTTACAGCTGCCCGGAACCACATACTTTGTGCCGTCCATCTGCCAGAGGTTCCACGCAATGATGTTGGCGATCACCTTCATCTGCCGCAGGTGGGGAAGTTTGCCAAAGCGTTCCCGGTAAACCTCCACGAAGGTCACAAACAGGTTTTCCCGTGCCAGCAGCAGGCTGTCGCCCTGATACTCAAAGCCGTACACGCTCTGGAACGCCCGCTTCGTCCATGTGAGCCATTCTTCTTCGGTGTCCGTGTTTTCGCCGATAACACGCAGCTTGCGGTCCAGCAGGCCAATTCGCTGGGAAATGGGAATGGTTTCGCCCGTTACGGTGTCGTAGCGGCTTACCAGATAGGGAGCCTCGCCGCACGAGATTTCCAGCCGTTGTGCATCCACATATTTCTGCCATGTGTGCTGACGGTCGTCCGGGAAAGCGATTTTGTCAGCCGTTGCTTTCCACGACATCTCCTTCTGGATGTTGAAAACATCCTTTCTGCCAAACCACTGCTCATCCACCAGATTGTTCTGTGCGTTGCAGATCCAACTGGGGGTAAACACCTCTGCTTTATCACGGGTGCGGTTGGTCTGATGCTCCACTGCTTTTTCCACTCTGGGCTGGATCAGACTGTCCTGTTCGCCTGTAACCAGCTCCGGCAGGATTTCTTTTTTGAAGCTGTATGGTTCGCCCAGTTCGGCGTAATCATCGGTTGCCCAGATGATGTTTTTCTTGGTGGTCTTGTCCTGAAGCAAAATCTCAAGGAGGGTGCGTTCATGGTCCAAAAGTTCCTGCTCCAACAGGTCAATTCCTGCAATGCTGAACATCCGCCGCCCTCCCTTCCATTTGTTGATGGTACTATAATAACACACCTTTCGGGGTTTGTGAATGTGTACCATCCACCGTTTTCATCAGGGCACCCCATTTTCCAGTGCCCTGCCGGGAAGAATCCAAAGAGCGGCGGAACGCTCGTTGGCACACGACTTTGCCTGCAAAGTC